>Ga0116109_1000025_pt1 | contig 44553 bp, 36 predicted proteins | sample June2015DPH_8_10_2_FD_89718 | JGI IMG/M metagenome (GOLD analysis project Ga0116109, IMG submission 89718) | Peatland microbial communities from SPRUCE experiment site at the Marcell Experimental Forest, Minnesota, USA - June2015DPH_8_10 | ecosystem: Environmental > Terrestrial > Soil > Wetlands... | reverse complement strand
GCGCAACACGTCACGCAATACGCGAAGCCATACCGTCGACCGACATGTAACGCGCGCAGACCACGCCTAGTTTTATTGCCATGCCGAAACCGCCGAAGATTCCCGAATCCGTTCTTGTTGTGATCCACACGCCGGAGCTCGATGTGCTGCTGATCGAACGGGCCGACCGCGCGGGCTTCTGGCAGTCGGTGACCGGCTCGAAAGATACGCTCGACGAGCCGCTTGCCGAGACCGCCGCCCGCGAAGTGGCCGAGGAGACCGGTATCGTGATCGGCAGCCCCGCCGTGCCGCGTAACGCGCTGTTCGACTGGCGCTATCAGATCGAGTACGAAATCTATCCAGTCTGGCGTCATCGCTACGCCGAGGGCGTGATGCACAACACCGAGCACTGGTTCAGCCTGGAGGTGCCAGAGCGCTGCGAGGTGACGCTCGCGCCGCTCGAGCATACGGCGCATGTCTGGCTGCCCTATGAAGAGGCCGCCGGGCGTTGCTTTTCATCGTCGAACGCCGACGCAATCCTGCAGTTGCCGCAGCGCCTGAAGGGGCGGTTCCGATGACGGGCGGCGGTCCGCGGCATTTCGAGCGACTTCGGCAGACCTTGTTCGGGCGCCGCTACTGGTCGAAATACCGCTTCACCGCCGGTAACGAAGTCCAACTTTTTCTCTCCGGCGAGGTGTTTTTTACCTCATTGATCGAGCGCGTCGACGCGGCCGAGAAAGACGTCGTTCTCGAAACGTACATCTTCTGCAACGACGACGCCGGTCAGGCCGTCAGCGCCGCGTTACTGCGCGCGGCCGACCGGGGCGTCCGCGTGCGCGTGATTACCGATGGCATCGGCACCGCACGTCTGCCGCTTTTCAACGACTGGCCGGCACGTGGCGTCGAGCATCGGATCTACAACCCGCATCTGTTCGGCCGCTTCGGCTTTTCGCGCACGCATCGCAAGCTGGCGGTGGTCGACGACACAGCGGCCTGGTGCGGCGGCATCAATATCGTCGACGACTATGAGAACGACGGCGTGCGCCTGCCGTTTCGCCGCTGGGACTTCGCGGTCGAATTGAAGGGGCCGGTCGTCGCCGATGTGCGCGAGGCGTTCGAGACGCAATGGCATCGGATTCGCTTCGGCCACCGGCCGGTCGAGTCGCTGCAGCCGGATTTCGCGCTCAAGGATGACACGACCCCCGGCGCGCCGGGCCACGGCCGCAACCGCGGCGCCGATCTGCGTGGCGCGGGCGAGCCGGTGGTGGCCTTCGTCGCGCGCGACAACCTGATCAACCGCCGCGCCATCGAGAAGGCGTATCTCACCGCGATCGGTCAGGCGCGCTCGGAGGTGCTGCTCGCCAATCCCTACTTCATGCCAGGCCGCAAGCTGCGCCGGGCGCTGACGTTTGCGGCGCGGCGCGGGGTCGACGTGAAACTCATCATTGGACGCAAGGAGTTCGCGGCGCTCGACTATGCAGTGCCGTTCCTTTACCGTTCGCTGCTGAAAGCCGGAGTGAAGATCGCCGAGTACGAAAAGACCATGTTGCACGGCAAGGTCGCGGTGGTCGATGCGAACTGGGGGACGGTCGGCTCGTCGAACCTTGATGCATTGAGCCTGATGCTCAACAACGAGGCCAATGTCGTACTGGTACAGGACCCGCAGATCGGCGCGCTGCGCGAGGCAATCCTCAAGGCGTTCGACGAAGCGCTCCGGATCGATCTCGCCCACTACGAGGCGCGTCCGACTGGCGAGCGCTTGCTGAACTGGCTGGCCTATAACACCTACCGCGTCGTCATGAAGCTGCTGACCGTGGGCGGCTACGACTAGTTCAGCACAAATCACGAGTCACGAGTCATGAGTCATGAGCCACGAATCGGGCAGCCGCCGCAAAACCCCGTCACCCGCGGCGAAAACCGCCAGGGCAAACCCGCCTGCCCGTCGTACCATTTGCGGCCGGTTGAGCCCAGCCAATACAACAAGGCAAACGCCTCTAAAAAATCTCCCTCGTCCGATTGACGTATGAAGCAAAATTGATGCTCCGGTTAGAAACCGGTTTCTAATAAAGTCCTTGTTTCGCGGACGGCAGCACTCAATAATAGTACGGCCGTTCGATTTTTCTTTCGGTCACATAAGAACGGTAAAACAGCTATGCGAAAAGGCGAACAAACGCGAGTCGCGATTCTCGAAGCAGCACTCGATCTGGCAAGCCGCGACGGACTAGAAGGTCTGACGATTGGGCTGCTGGCCGAGCGCATGCAGATGAGCAAGAGCGGCGTGTTTGCGCACTTCGGGTCGCGCGAGGACTTGCAGGTTGAGGTGGTGCGCGAATATCACCGTCGTTTCGAAGACGAGGTGTTTTTCCCAAGCCTGCGCGAGCCGCGCGGTTTGCCGCGTTTGCGCGCGATGATCTCCCGCTGGATCGAGAAGCGCATCCAGGAAGTCACAACCGGATGCATCTACATCAGCGGTGCGGTCGAGTACGACGACCGTGCGGACAACCCAGTGCGCGAGCAACTGGTGTCGAGCGTGACGATCTGGCGTGCTGCGCTCACCCGGGCCATTTCGCAGGCAATGGAAGAAGGGCATCTGCGTGCGGACACGAACCCGCAACTGATGCTGTTCGAACTGTACAGCTTCACGCTCGGTCTACATCACGACGCACGCTTCCTGCACTTGCCGGATGCGGTGCCTCTTACCTGGGCCGCGCTGGAAAAATTGATTGTTTCGTATCAGAGCGAAAGCCGTTAGCAGGGCGGCCGGATCCGGCGGATCCAGCGGCGCCTGAAAGTCCGAACAATGGACCCAAAGCTGACGGCCGGGCTCCTTGTCAAACTTTGGAGAGAGTTATGGGACAGTACGCCGCGCCATTGCGCGACATGCAATTCGTGTTGCACGAGCTGCTTAACGTCGAAGCCGAAATCAAGCAGATGCCGAAGCACGCGGATCTCGATGCCGACACGATCAATGCGGTGCTGGAAGAAGCCGGCAAGTTCTGCTCCGAAGTGTTGTTCCCGCTGAATCAGAGCGGAGACCAGGAAGGCTGCACGTACGTCGGCGACGGCGTCGTGACCACCCCGAAGGGCTTCAAGGAAGCCTACAGGCAATACGTCGAAGCCGGCTGGCCGGCGCTTGGCTGCGATCCGGAATACGGCGGCCAGGGCCTGCCCGCATTCGTCAACAACGCTTTGTACGAAATGCTTAATTCGGCAAACCAGGCATGGACGATGTATCCGGGCCTGTCGCACGGCGCCTATGAGTGCTTGCATGCGCACGGCACGCCGGAACTGCAGCAGCGCTATCTGCCGAAGCTGGTCGCGGGCGTCTGGACCGGCACGATGTGTCTGACCGAGCCGCATTGCGGCACGGACCTCGGCATCCTGCGCAGCAAGGCGGAACCGAACAGCGACGGTTCCTACTCGATCAGCGGCACCAAGATTTTCATCTCCAGCGGCGAACACGATCTCGCGGAGAACATCGTCCACCTGGTGCTGGCGCGTCTGCCGGATGCGCCGAAGGGTACCAAGGGCATTTCGCTCTTCATCGTGCCGAAGTTCGTCCCGAACGAAGCCGGCGAACCGGGTGAGCGCAACGGCGTGAAGTGCGGCTCCATCGAACACAAGATGGGCATCCACGGCAACGCCACCTGTGTGATCAATCTCGACAACGCGAAGGGCTGGCTGGTCGGCGAGCCGAACAAGGGCTTGAACGCCATGTTCGTGATGATGAACGCTGCGCGTCTCGGCGTCGGCATGCAGAGCCTGGGGCTGACCGAAGTCGCTTATCAGAACTCGCTGACGTACGCGAAGGAGCGTCTGCAGATGCGTTCGCTGACCGGCCCGAAGGCGCCGGAGAAAGCCGCTGATCCGATCATCGTGCATCCGGACGTGCGCCGCATGTTGCTCACGCAAAAGGCCTACGCAGAAGGTGCACGTGCGTTCTCGTACTGGTCCGCGCTGCACATCGACAAGGAACTGTCGCACGCTGACGAAGCGACGCGCAAGGAAGCCGCGGATCTGGTCGCGCTGCTCACGCCGATCCTGAAGGCGTTCCTTTCGGACAACGCGTTCGAAGGCACCAACCACGCCGTGCAGATCTACGGCGGCCATGGCTTCATCGCCGAGTGGGGCATGGAGCAATACGTGCGCGACGCGCGGATCAACATGATCTACGAAGGCACCAACGCGATTCAGGCGCTCGACCTGCTGGGCCGCAAGATTCTCGGCGACATGGGCGCGAAGATGAAGAAATTCGGCAAGCTGGTGACGGAATTCGTCGAAGCCGAAGGCATCAAGCCGGAAATGCAGGAGTTCGTGAACCCGCTCGCCGATATCGGCGACAAGGTGCAGAAGCTGACGATGGAAATCGGCATGAAGGCCATGCAGAACCCGGACGAAGTGGGCGCTGCCGCGGTGCCGTATCTGCGTACCGTCGGCCATCTGGTGTTCTCGTACTTCTGGGCGCGCATGGCACGTATCGCACTGGACAAGGAAGCGTCCGGCGATCCGTTCTACAAGGCCAAGCTTGCAACCGCGCGCTTCTACTTCGCTAAGCTGCTGCCGGAAACGGCGATGACGATTCGCCAGGCACGCGCCGGTTCGAAGTCGCTGATGGAAGTCGACGAAGCGCTGTTCTAAAGCCACATCACGGCAGCGGCCGGCGTGTTTGACACGCTTGGCGCTGCCGCCAGCCATACATAGCGAAATCCGTGCGAAACCCGCGCGAAACGCCAACCAACATTCGCGACACCGCATAACTCCCCCGGAGGAACGACGTGAGCAATCTGATCATTCGCAAGGTAGCCGTACTCGGCGCCGGCGTGATGGGCGCGCAGATCGCCGCGCACCTGATCAACGCCAAGGTGCCCGTGCTGCTGTTCGACCTTCCTGCAAAAGAAGGCCCGAAGAACGCGATCGCGCTGAAGGCGATCGAGAATCTGAAGAAGCTGTCGCCGGCGCCGTTTGGCCTGAAGGACGACGCACAGTACATCCAGCCCGCCAACTACGACGACGACATCGAGAAGCTCGCTGAGTGCGATCTCGTCATCGAAGCGATCGCCGAGCGGATGGACTGGAAGCACGACCTCTACAAGAAGGTTTCGCCGCACATCGCGCCGAACGCGATTTTCGCGACCAACACGTCGGGTCTGTCGATCACGGAACTGTCGCAAGGTTTCCCGGATGAACTGAAGGCGCGCTTCTGCGGCGTGCACTTCTTTAATCCGCCGCGCTACATGCATCTGGTTGAGCTGATTCCCACCGCGACGACGCGCCCGGAAATTCTCGACCAGCTCGAAACGTTCCTGACGAGCGTGGTCGGCAAGGGTGTCGTGCGGGCGAAAGACACGCCGAACTTCATCGCTAACCGCGTCGGGATTTTCTCGATCCTCGCTGTCATTACCGAAGCCGCCAGGTTCGGTCTGCGTTTCGACGAGGTGGACGATCTGACCGGTTCACGTCTGGGCCGCGCCAAGTCCGCAACGTTCCGCACCGCTGACGTGGTTGGTCTCGACACGATGGCGCACGTCATCAAGACGATGCAGGACACGCTGAAGGACGATCCGTTCTTCCCGGTCTACGAAACACCCGCTGTGCTCGCTGAACTGGTGAAAAAGGGCGCGCTCGGCCAGAAGACCGGCGGCGGTTTCTACAAGAAGGAAGGCAAGGCGATCAAGGTGCTCGACCCGAAGACGGGCCAGTACGTTGAAGGCGGCGCGAAGGCCGACGAACTGGTGGGCCGCATCCTCAAGCGTCCCCCGGCAGAGCGTCTGAAGCTGCTGCGCGAGTCGGAACATCCGCAGGCGCAGTTCCTGTGGTCGATCTTCCGCGACGTGTTCCATTACATCGGCGTGCATCTGGAATCGATCGCTGACAACGCGCGTGATGTCGATCAGGCCATCCGTTGGGGCTTCGGCTGGAACGAAGGCCCGTTCGAAGGCTGGCAGACGGCGGGCTGGAAGCAGATCGCCGAGTGGGTGCAGGAAGACATCGCGGCCGGCAAGGCGCTGTCGAACGCGCCGCTGCCTTCGTGGGTCCTGGAAGGTCCGGTTGCAGAGAAGGGTGGCGTGCACACGAACGAAGGTTCGTGGTCGCCCGCTTCGCAGACCTTCGTGCCGCGCTCGTCACTGGGTGTGTATGAGAAGCAGGTGTTCCGCGCGCCGCTGGTGGGCGAGACGGGTGCCGATCCGAAGACCTACGGCAAGACGCTGTTCGAAACCGACGCGGTTCGCGCATGGGTCGATGATCGTGCCGGCGAGAACGACGTCCTGATCGTCTCGTTCAAGAGCAAGATGAACACGATCGGACCGTCGGTGATCGAGGGTCTGACGCAGGCGATCGAACTCGCGGAGAAGGAATACAAGGGCCTGGTGGTGTGGCAACCCACATCGCTCAAACTCGGCACGCCGGGCGGTCCGTTCTCGGCTGGCGCGAACCTGGAAGAAGCGATGCCCGCGTTCATGATGGGTGGCGCGAAGGGTATCGAGCCGTTTGTGCAGAAATTCCAGCAAGGCATGCTGCGCGTGAAGTACGCGAATGTGCCGGTCATTGCTGCTGTGTCGGGCATCGCGCTCGGCGGCGGTTGCGAGCTGGCGCTGCATAGCGCGAAGCGTGTGGCGCACATCGAGAGCTACCTGGGTCTCGTGGAAGTGGGCGTGGGTCTCGTGCCCGCCGGCGGCGGTCTGAAGGAAGCGGCACTGCGCGCGGCAGAAGCCGCTACGCAAGTCGGCGCCACCAACGACCTCCTGAAGTTCGTGCAGAAGTCGTTCGAAAACGCCGCGATGGCGAAGGTCTCTGCCTCCGCACTCGATGCCCGTGCCATGGGTTATCTGAAGCCGTCCGACACGATCGTGTTCAACGTATTCGAACTGCTCGACGTGGCGAAGAAGGAAGCGCGTGCGTTGTCCGCTGCGGGCTACCGTCCGCCGCTGCGTGCGACGCAAGTGCCGGTGGCGGGCCGCTCGGCGATCGCGACGATCAAGGCATCGCTCGTCAACATGCGCGATGGCCGTTTCATCAGCGAGCACGATTTCCTGATCGCGAGCCGCATTGCCGAAGCCGTGTGCGGTGGCGATGTCGAAGCAGGCAGCCTGGTGGATGAAGAATGGCTGCTGAAACTCGAGCGCCGTGCGTTCGTCGACCTGCTCGGCACGCAGAAGACGCAGGAACGGATCATGGGCATGCTGCAAACCGGCAAGCCGGTGCGTAACTAACGCGCGACGCAACATTGGAGCTTTAAATGACAAAGCAATTGCAAGACGCATACATCGTCGCCGCGAGCCGTACGCCGATCGGCAAGGCGCCGCGCGGCATGTTCAAGAACACGCGCCCGGACGAACTGCTGGTGCACGCGATCAGGTCGGCTGTGGCGCAGGTGCCGGGTCTCGACACCAAGGTGATCGAAGACGCCATCATCGGCTGTGCGATTCCGGAAGCCGAACAAGGCCTGAACGTGGCGCGCATGGGCGCGCTGCTGGCCGGGCTGCCGAATACGGTCGGTGGCGTCACGGTGAACCGTTTCTGCGCGTCGGGCCTGACCGCGCTGGCGATGGCCGCTGACCGCATTCGCGTCGGGGAATCCGATGCGATGATCGCGGGCGGCTGCGAATCGATGAGCATGGTGCCGATGATGGGCAACAAGCCGTCGATGTCGCCGCACATCTTCGATCGCAGCGAAGACTTCGGCATCGCTTACGGCATGGGCCTGACCGCAGAGAAGGTCGCCGAGCGCTGGAAGATCAGCCGCGAAGCGCAAGACGCGTTCTCGGTGGAATCGCATCGCCGCGCGATCGCTGCGCAGCAAGCCGGTGAGTTCAATGACGAAATCGCCGCATACACGATTACCGAGCGCTTCCCCGATCTCGCCACGGGTGAAGTAAAGGTGAAGACGCGTGAAGTGGCGTTGGACGAAGGTCCGCGCGCGGATACGTCGCTGGAAGGTCTGGCCAAGCTGCGCACCGTGTTCGCCAACAAGGGTTCGGTGACGGCCGGCAACAGCTCGCAGACCTCAGATGGCGCGGGCGCGCTCATCGTGGTGTCGGAAAAGGTGCTTAAGGAGTTCAACCTGACGCCGCTCGCCCGGTTCGTGAGCTTCGCCGTGCGTGGCGTGCCGCCGGAAATCATGGGTATCGGTCCCAAGGAAGCGATTCCGGCTGCGCTAAAGGCCGCGGGGCTGAAGCAGGAAGACCTCGACTGGATCGAACTGAACGAAGCCTTCGCTGCCCAGTCGCTGGCGGTGATTCAGGACCTCGGGCTGGATCCGTCGAAGATCAACCCGCTCGGCGGCGCGATTGCGCTGGGCCACCCGCTCGGCGCGACGGGCGCGATTCGTGCGTCGACGGTAGTGCACGGCCTGCGTCGCCGGAACTACAAGTACGGCATGATCACCATGTGTGTCGGCACGGGCATGGGCGCAGCGGGCATTATCGAGCGTATGTAAGGGTGTACGCCGTGGTCCGCTATGGACGCCAATGCGCGCTCCCATGAGGACCGCAGAACGGTTCGCAGGCCGCGAGGCTTGCGGACCGTTTTTCCATCCAGCTGAGTAGGCAGTATCGAGCAGTACAACGAGGAGATGACAATGGACATTCTGGTCGAGCGCGCCAACGGCGTGCTGACGATTGCCTTTAACCGGCCGGACAAGAAGAACGCGATTACGGCCGCGATGTACCAGACGATGGCAGACGCGCTGGTTCAAGCGCAGGGTGATGCGGCGGTACGGGCCATCCTGATTCGCGGCAGCGTCGGGATTTTCAGCGCCGGCAATGATCTGGAAGATTTCATGAAGACGCCGCCGATGGGCGAGAGCGCGCCGGTGTTCCAGTTCCTGCGCGCGATCAGCTCGGCGGAAAAGCCGGTGGTGGCTTCGGTGGCGGGCGCGGCGGTGGGCATCGGCACGACGCTGTTGCTGCATTGCGACCTGGTCTACGCCGCCGACACCGCGAAGTTCTCGCTGCCGTTTGCGCAGCTTGGACTGTGCCCGGAAGCGGCGTCGAGCCTGCTGTTGCAGCGCGTCGCCGGCTATCAGGCCGCCGCTGAAAAGCTGCTGCTGGGCGAAGCCTTCGACGCGCGTGAAGCGCAACGGATGGGCTTCGTGAACCGCCTGTTGCCAGTTGCGGAGGTCGACGCCTTCGCGCTGGAGCAAGCCGAGAAACTGGCGGCGTTGCCGGCTTCCTCGCTGCGTGTCACCAAGTCGTTGATGAAGCGTGCGAGCCAGCATGAACTGCAAACGCAGATGACCGAGGAGGCCGTGCACTTCGGCAAGATGCTGCTCGCGCCGGAAGCGCGCGAGGCATTCAAGGCGTTCTTCGAGAAGCGCAAGCCGGACTTCCGGCAATTCGATTGAGATCGGCGGGCGAGGTAGGTCGGGCCGCCGGAGCTTAAACGCGAGCCGGGCCGCCGGAGCTTAAATGCGGTCCGGGCTGCGCGGTCTGGACCGCTTAAGCGCCCAACCCGCGCCGCTTACACCGTGTCGTAGTCGACGTAACCTGCTTCGCGGCAGAAGCTCACCAGCCGCACACCGGCCTGTCGCGCGATCGAAATCGCCAGCGACGACGGCGCCGAGATGGTCGCCAGCATCGGCACGTCGACGCGCGCAGCCTTGCGCACCAGCTCATAGCTCGCGCGGCTCGACAGGAACACGAAACCGTCGCGCGTATCGGCGCGGTCGAGCACCAGTTGGCCGATCAGCTTATCCAGCGCGTTGTGACGGCCGACGTCCTCGAACGCGAGGCGGATCGCGCCTGTCGCATCGCACCATGCAGCCGCATGCAGGCCACCCGTCAGCCGGGTCAGCGCCTGATGCTCCGGCAACGCCCGCGCGGCGTGGGCAATGGCATCCGGCGCCAGCCGCTCGAGAAAACCGGTATCCGGCACACGCTCCGGTTTCAGATCCAGCAAATCGATGCTTTCGATGCCGCACACGCCGCAGCCGGTTCGGCCCGCGAGCGCCCGGCGCTTTTCCTTCAGCGCGACAAACGCCTGTTGCACGACTTGCAATTGCACTTCAGCATGCGGCAATTCGCCGCCGTAGAACGCCACCTCGATGTCCTGAATATCGCTGCCGCGCTCGACAATCCCTTCCGAAATTGCAAATCCGACCGCGAACGCCTCCAGATCGCGCGGTGTGCACATCATCACCGCGTGCGAAATGCCGTTGAAGACGAGCGCCACCGGCCACTCCTGACCGACGTGATCGGTCACGGTTTCCACCGCCTCGCCGCGATGCCGGCGCACCTCGCGCTCAACAATACCCGGCTGGTCGGCTGTTTCCAGTTCGTTCACGCTCTGACTCCTTTAATCCTACGGTGCGCGCTACTCCCAGACCAGGCCGGGCCGCCGCTGCACGAATAAGGTTCTAAAATACCTCAAGCTGGCATTGCGTGTTGCCTGCTACCCAAAAGCATCAGAGAGCATCAATGAGGACACTGTCATGGGACTGAACGAAGCGCCCCTCCTGTTCGACTTCGAAGTCGAGTCTTCAGAGGATTTCACCTATATCCCGATGGCTGTACGTTTCAATCTCGACCGCTTCGGACTGCGGGTCTCACTGGCCCAGTGGCAGATGCTGCCGTACGAAGACCGCAAGCTGCTGGCGCGTTTCCCGGTCGAGGAAGACGCCGCGATCGAGCCGAATTTCGACCATGCGCTGTTCGAAATGCTGCGCACGCATGCCAACGTCGAGCCTGACTGGTTCACGCCCGAAGACGCGCCGGCGTGGCGCCGCGCGGATGCGGTGCCGGAAGGGGTGCTGCACCAGGCGTCGCTTGCCAGCCTGCATGCGCCGAGCGCAGACCAATGGGCGCAACTTGACCCGTTCAAGCGCTATGTGCTCGCCAAGCTGTCGCGCAAGCCGGACGCGAACCACGACTTCGTGCCCGCCATGAAGGAATTCGGTCTGGCCGGGTAGAGCTGGCCGGGCCGCTTCTGCCGACCCGTCCCGCCGGGAGGTTTTTGCCAGCCACGCCTCTCGCAAATATTTTCACACTTCCCCCTCAAGCTGTTCCAACGCCTGTCGTTAACCATGGGTTGGCGCGTAGAAGACCCAGAGACCGGGCGGATGCAGGAAGATGCACGTGCTACACGACGCATCGAAAGCGGACGATCCTCATCGCGCCCCCGCCCGCAGAACGAATGACGTTCGGAACCCATGACTCCTTTTCTATCGAGGCGGCTGCTGATCAATCTGGCAGTCGTCGCCGCAGCGGTCGGCGCGAACGCGTTCGTCGCCTACACGCAGATCCGCGGCCAGCGCGACGCCGACGTGCGCACCCTGCGCTCGACCGACATCCGCCAGAATCTCGACGCCTATCGCACTGCGCTTGACGACGGCCTTGCGGCGCTGGGGCGCTTCGAGGCGACCGGACGGTCGGAGCCGGTTGATGCCGCATCGGCGATGACGGCGTCGCTCGCCGGACTGGAGCGCACGCTGGCCGCCGAACTCGCCGACGAGCCGATGATGGCTGCCTCGCTGGGCAAGCTGAGCAGCGAGAGCCGCGGTCTGCAGGGTGAAATCAAGGCCGCGCTGGTGCGGGCTCGCGCCAGCGGTCCCGACGAATCGCGGGCCTGGGCGGCGTCGGCCTATACGCAGTTGGGGATGGAGCTGGACCGGGTAGAAGCCGCACTGGCGACGCTGCGGCAACAGGAAAACCATGCGCTGCAGGCGTCGCTGGCGGAGTCGAACCGGCAGACGCAGCGCGCTATGCTGGTTCTGATCATCACCATGCTGGCGGGGAGCTCCCTCCTGATCTACACGTTCGGCGCCCGCGAGAGCGCGGCACGCGAACGGTTGCGGGTTGCCAAGGCCTTGCGTCGCCACGACGAGCGCTTTCGCGGTCTGTTCGACAGCCACCCCGTGCCGATGTACATCTTCGATCGCGAAACGCTGCGCTTTCTCGCGGTCAATGCCGCCGCCACGCAGCAATACGGCTACTCGGAGAGCGAATTTCTCGCCATGACGATTCGTGCGATCCGGCCGACCGGCGAGATCAGCCGCCTCGAGTCACACCTCTCGCGCATCGAAGCCGGCCCGATGCAGGGGCGCATCATGGCGGGCGTGTGGCATCACCGGCGCAAGGACGGCTCGACCATCAGCGTCGACATTTCGTATCACTTCCTGACTTACATGGGCCGTCCGGCGACCTTTGTGCTGGCCGATGACGTCACCGAGCAGATCAATGCCGAAGCCGAGGCGCAGCGCTCGAACCAGATGCTCGAAACGGTTATCGACAATATCCCGCAGCGAATCTTCTGGAAGGATCAGCAATCGCGCTATCTGGGTTGCAATATGGCGTTCGCGCGTGACGCCGGGCTGGCTTATCCGGAGCAGGTGGTCGGCAAGACCGATTACGACCTGCCATGGCGCGCGCTCGCCGACGAGGTCCGGGCGCATGACGTCGAGGTGGTCAGCACGGGCGTGCCGAAAATGAATTTCGAGTTCGATCTGGTGATCGACGGCGTGCACCGCACCACCGTGACGAGCAAGCTGCCGTTCACCGATAGCGACGGCCGGGTGATCGGCGTCCTCGGCTCCTATACGGATATCACCGAACGCAAGCGCGCTGACCTCGCGCTGCGGCTGCAAAGCCGCGCGCTCGATGCGAGCGTCAACGCCATCCTGATCACCGGGCCGGCCTCCACCGGCCATCTGATCGAATACGTGAACCCGGCTTTCAAGCGTATTACGGGCTACGACGCGGCCGAGGTGATCGGTCAGGACTGCCGCCTGCTGCAACGCGACGACCGCGATCAGGAGGGGATCGCCTTGATCCGGCAGTCGCTGGCTGCCAATCGCGAGGTCAGCGCGGTGCTGCGCAACTACCGGAAAGACGGCGCGCTGTTCTGGAACCAGCTCTTTATCGCGCCGGTGCCGAATCCGGACGGCGAGACGACGCATCACATCGGCGTGATCAACGACGTCACCGACCTGATGCGCTATCAGGAGCAACTCGAGTATCAGGCGAACTACGACAGCCTCACCCGGCTGCCGAACCGCAATTTGCTGCGCGACCGTCTGCAGCACGCGTTGATCGTCGCCAAACGCCACCACAAGGGTGTCGCCGTCGTGTTCATGGACCTGGACGGCTTCAAGAACGTCAATGACAGCCTCGGACACAGCGTCGGTGACCGCTTGCTGAGCGTCGTCGCCGACCGGCTCGCGCGTTGCGCTCGGGCGAGCGATACCGTGGCGCGCCACGGCGGCGACGAGTTCGTGGTCGTCATGACCGATATCGTCGACGAGCAGTCGCTGATCGCGTGGATGGAGCGGGCGCGGGCGTCGATCTCGGAACCCGTGTGGCTCGACGGCACGGAGCTGTACGTGGGCTGCAGCATGGGCGCGAGCCTGTTCCCGCAGGATGGCGAGGATGCCGAAACGCTCATGAAGAAGGCCGACCTCGCGATGTATCGCGCGAAGGACATGGGTCGCAACAATTTCCAGTTTTACCAGCCGGAGATGAACGCGAGCGCCGGTGCGCGGCTGAATCTCGAGCGCCGTCTGCGGCGCGCCTTGCGCGACAACGAGTTCCTGCTGCACTACCAGCCGCAGGTGGATATGGTGACGGGACAGATCGTCGGCATGGAGGCGCTGGTGCGCTGGTGCGATCCGGAGGCGGGGCTGATCCAGCCGTCGTCGTTTATCCCGCTGGCGGAGGAGTGCGGGTTGATCGGGCCGCTCTCCGAGTGGGTATTGCGCGAGGCGTGCCGGCAGAACAAGGCCTGGCAGGATGCAGGCTTGCCGCCGGCGCGGGTGTCGGTGAACCTGTCGGCGCGGCAGTTCCAGCAGCACGATATCGTGAAGCTGGTGACCCAGGTGCTCGACGAGACCGGGCTTGAACCGCAATACCTCGAACTGGAACTCACCGAAAGCACGATCATGCGCAACGCCGAGGAAGCGGTGTTGATGCTCAATGCACTGCACGCGCTCGGTATTGGGCTGGCCATCGATGACTTCGGCACCGGCTATTCGAGCCTCAGCTACCTGAAGCGCTTCCCGGTGGACCGCTTGAAGATCGACCGCTCGTTTGTGTCGGATATCGGCGTATCGGGCGACGATGAGACCATCACCTCGGCGATCATCGCGCTCGCGCACTCGCTCAAATTGCAGGTGATCGCCGAAGGCGTGGAGACCTCCGCGCAACTCGACTTTCTCAAGGAGCGCGCCTGCGACGAAATGCAGGGCTTCTTCTTTTCCAGGCCCATGCCACGCGATGAGATTCCGGGCTTGCTGCAGGGCGGGGCAGCGGTGGTGGCGTAGTGCGGCTCGACTGCCCCGTCGTGTTTCGCAACCCTACTCGCGAGCCGGCACGGTATCTTGTGGCGCTGGTTAGCGCACCGCTTATGCAGACGAGGGGAACCGGATGAGTGAAGAGGTCAGCGTGCGGCGGATCGGCGCGAAGGAAGCCGTTGCCAGCGTGGAGGGATTGGCTGACGTGCTGATTGATTGCGTCGAAGGCGGTGCCTCGGTGAGCTTCATGCTGCCGCTGCCGCGTGAGAAAGCGTTGGCGTTCTGGCGCGGCGTGGCCGAAGGTGTGATGCGCAACGAGCGGGCGCTGTTGATCGCTGAAACTCGCGATGGCGAGATACTCGGCACCGTGCAATTGATCACCGCGCAGCCGGACAACCAGCCGCACCGGGCGGATGTCGCCAAAATGCTGGTGTCGCGCAAGGCGCGGCGGCGAGGGATTGCGCAGCAGTTGATGGCGGCCGTCGACGCGGTGGCGCGTGAGGAAGGCAAGACCGTGCTGGTGCTAGATACGGTCACGGGCGGCGACGCCGAGCGCCTGTACGAGCGGGCAGGTTGGCAGCGTGCCGGGGTGGTGCCGAAATACGCGCTGATGCCTGATGGGGAGTTCTGCGCGACAACGTTTTACTACAAGCACCTGTGAATCGGGATCAGGCGCGGCGGTTGAGTGACCGTTGCCTTCGTGTTAAAGATCGGCTATCTATAAGCTCCGCCTTGCCGCCTTGCCGTTTTACCGCCTCACCGTTGACCGGAATGAGGACGCGACATGCTATGCGAGGCACATCATCGCGAGGCGACCAATGAAGCGCTTGAATCGAAGCGCGCTGCGTTAAGCGGTGCGCCGTCACAGGGAGCCTGATCGATGAAGCATGCTGGACCCGCGGCGCTCGACGCTCTCGCCGATCCGATCGTCTCGATACGCGAGCGAAGCGAGCTCAAGGAGCCGCGTCCGGGTGTTTTTTATCGCAAGGGCAAGGCGTTTCTGCATTTTCATGAGGATGCCGCGGGGCTTTTCGCCGACCTTCGGGTGAGCGCGGAATGGGAGCGCTTTCGCGTCTCCGACGAAGACGAGCGTACGACCTTTCTGGCGACTGTCGAGCGAAGCTTGTGACGCTGGCGAATGCGGCACGCTTACATTGAACTTTAGCAAAGCAGGCAGCGAGCACTTCCTATGAGAATCGATTCTCCGCCGGACTCCGGCTACCCCGGCATCGCACTGCGGCAACTCGAACGGGCAGATATTCCTGCATGGTTCGACTACCTTTCGATTCCTGAAGTAGTGGAACACACCAGCTGGAACTTGCATTCGGCCGCAGACCTGGTGCCGATGCTGGACGCGTGTGAATCGAGCACACCCACGTCGATACGCCGCATGGCGATGATCGATCAGGAGCACGGCGACCTCGTGGGCACGATCGGGTTTCATACGGTCTCCGATGTGAATCGCAGTGCCGAGATCGCCTACGATCTGGCGCCGGCCTACTGGGGACGTGGCATCGCGAGCGCCGTGTGCGCTGCGGTCACAGCATGGGCGTTCTCGCGCGAAGATCTGGTGCGTGTGCAGGCCACGGTGCTCGAGACGAACCAGCGTTCCGACAAAGTCCTGAAGAACTGCGCATACCGCTATGAGGGCCTGCTGCGCGCCTACCGGATGGTGCGTGGCACGCCGGGCAACTTCAGGATGTATGCTCGTGTGAGCGAAAGCGTGGGGTGACTCGAACACCGCACGTCCAAACCTCTGACCGCACCAGGTGCATGGCATGGGAGACTCAGCCAATTGAACCCGCCCGACTTCCCAGCGGATGGCATCGTCACCGAGCGCGCGCGGCTGGGCGCGGCGAGCCGCGCGGATGCCGAAGCGCTGCTCGCGTTCCAGATCGAGAACCGTGGCCATTTGCAGCCATGGGAGCCGCTGCGCGCCGACGAGTTCTTCACCTTGCCAGCGGCCGAGCAACGCCTCGCTGTGATGGAGCAGCAGATGGCCAACGGCTCGGCGCTGCATCTGTTGCTGCGTGGGCGCCTCACTGGTGCGATGCTTGGCGAGTGCAACTTTACGAACATCGTCCGTGGACCCTTTCAGGCCTGTTTCCTGGGGTTTTCGATCGGCAGCCGCTACGAGGGGCGGGGCCTGATGCACGAGGCGCTCAGCGCTGCGATTGATCATGTGTTCAGCCAGTACCGGCTGCATCGAATCATGGCCAACCATCGCCCGGAGAACCTGCGCAGCGGCAAGCTGTTGGAGAAGCTCGGCTTCGAGCGCGAGGGTCTCGCGCGTGCCTATCTGAAGATCAATGGTACGTGGGCCGATCACGTTCTGACCTCCCGCATCAATCCCCGGGACTGACCGGCCGTACGTCAGCGACGGCCTGACGCACACCCCAGGCACGTTTCAGCCACGTTTCAGGTCGGCCCGGTGGTATCGACGTTGTCCCAGTACTCCATCCGCGCGGACTTCCTGTAACTCTCGTCCATCAGCCTGACGCTCACGCGTCCCGAATCGGGAAACACTACGACATCGTGCGCTTGCGGATTGCCGAACACCAGGTAGCGGCACGGCTGCGACGTATGGTTGAACAGCGCGTGACCCACAGCCTGCCCGGCGGGAAAACAGACGTATTGCCCCGCGGACATCACGTGCGATTGCGAGCCGAGGCGCAGTGTGAGACTGCCTTCGAGTATCAACAGATGCTCTTCTTCGAGCATGTGATAGTGGAACTGGTTGGCCTGCTTGCCAGGCGTCAAGACTTCCATCGACACGCTCACCTGCGTGCCGCCGCCGAACGAACTGAGATGCTGGAAACTCATGCCGAAGCGCTCGCCGTGCTCGAACACCTCGAGCGGCGCCTCGCTGATATCAAACGGTTCGAATACCCCGTCTGCATTTGCTGAAGAAGATTTCTGGTTCAACGCCACACTCCCATTCTGGATGTACAGGTCGATCGCGCGAACCGGTTTGCAAGCTTGCTCGCCTGCGCGATGGCGACGATTCTCTCGCATTCGCGCGATTCGCGTGGGGGAGCGTTCGCGCAGGATCGCGGCGCGGACCGCCATGTAGAATTGCCGCTCGCATTTCCCGAATCCTTCAGGTGCCTGATGAGCGACTTTCCCACGCTCGAGACTGACCGGCTGCTACTGCGCGAACTCGTTGCCGATGACGCCCCCGCGCTGTTTGCGATTCACGGCGACGCGCCGGCCATGCGCTGGTACGGCGCCGATCCGATGGTCGACGTGCGGCAGGCGCAAAGGCTGATCGAAACTTTTGCGGGTTGGCGCCAGATGCCGAACCCTGGCGTGCGCTGGGGGATTCAACGGCGGTCCGACGCGTCGCTGGTCGGCTCGTGCGGCCTGTTCAAATGGAACCGCGGCTGGCGGACCTGTACCCTCGGCTATGAACTGGCTCGCCCGGCGCGAGGTGCGGGATTGATGGCTGAAGCCTTGTCCGCCGCGCTCGGGTGGGGTTTCGAAGCGATGAAGCTCAACCGGATCGAAGCCCAGATTCATCCGGACAACGCCGCGTCGCTCAAACTGGCGCGTGGAATAGGTTTCGTTCAGGAGGGACGGGCGCGTGAAGCCGGCTACTGGCAGGGCGAGCATCATGACCTGCTGCAGTTCGGCTTGCTGCGCAGGGATTGGGAGCGGGCGTAAGTGGGCTGGAAAGCGGGCCGCTAGGTAGGGCGGTGATTTGGCCGTCAAGCTTGGGCCGTCAAGCGGGGTCCGCAAGCGAGCCATCAAGCGGGGTCGGCAAGCGGGGTCCGCACAGGTGCCGAGCCGTTTCGTTCAGTCGAGCGCCGGCAGGGCGCGTGGACGGCGGTCGCTATCGGTGGCGACATACGTGAGCGTCGCTTCCGTGACCTTCACGACTTCTTCCGCGAGGCTCATCCGCTGCGCGTACACCGTGACTTCAATGGTGACCGAAGTATTGCCGGTCTTGACGATGTCCGCATAAAAGCTCAGCAGATCGCCGACGAATACCGGTTGCTTGAACACGAACGAGTTGACCGCGACGGTGGCCACGCGGCCGTTCGCGCGCCGGCTCGCGGGGATCGACCCGGCGATATCGACCTGCGCCATGATCCAGCCGCCGAACACGTCGCCATGGACATTGGCGTCGGACGGTTGCGGCACGACGCGCAGCGCACACGATTTTTGCGGGAGTTGAAGTTGATCGGTCATCGGACACCCATGAGAAACGGATTGGCTCGGCGAGCAGGCGCGTTCTTCACGAAAACATTGCGACCGGCGATCGGCCAGCCCATGAAAAGCGGCGCCAGCCGGCTTCTGCGACAATAGAAAGATCAGGAATTGTACGGGAAAGCGCCCAGCCGGGTGCGCGCCAGAGTACCTGCCGCCGGCTTGCCGGTAGCGGCAAACCAGGGGCCGCATCGCGTGCTGTTGCCTCCGTCTTTTCCGCCCCCACCCGCCAGCAGACCCCCCATGCGCCGCTATTCCGCCTCTTCAGAACCCTCGCCAATCTCGACCCAGCCTCGCAACGACTGGCAGACGATCGTGTCGCTGTTGCCCTATCTCGCCACCTATAAGGGACGGGTCGCGCTCGCGCTCACGTGCCTGATAGGCGCGAAGGTCGCCAATCTCGGCGTGCCGATCGTGATGAAACACATCGTCGACGGTCTCGCGTCGGTACGGCACCTGACGGCGCTCGGCCGCGCGGATCACGCGCCCGCCATTGTGCTGCTGGGTGGGGTCGGCTTGCTGGTGGTGGCCTATGCGGTGGTGCGGCTGTCCACGTCGCTGTTCACCGAGCTGCGCGAAATCCTGTTCTCGAAGGTCACGCAAAGCGCTGTACGGCAACTTGCGCTCAAGGTGTTTCGCCATCTGCATGGGCTGTCACTGCGCTTTCACCTCGAACGGCAGACGGGCGGCATGTCACGCGACATCGAACGTGGCACGCGCGGCATTACGCAGCTCATTTCGTATTCGCTCTACAGCATCCTGCCGACGCTGGTTGAAGTGGGCCTCGTGCTTGGTTTCTTCGTCATCAAATATGAGGCGTACTACGCGATCGTCACGTTCGTGGCGCTGGCGGTGTACATCATCTTTACTGTGAAACTGACCGAGTGGCGTACGCATTTCCGCCGCACGATGAACGACCTCGATTCGCGCGCCAACTCGCGGGCGATCGATTCCCTACTCAACTACGAGACCGTCAAATATTTCGGCAACGAGGAGTGGGAAGCGCAACGCTACGACGAGAATCTGAAGCGCTACCGGGCCGCGGCGATCAAGTCGCAGAACTCGCTGTCCGTGCTGAACTTCGGTCAGCAGGCGATCATCGGCACGGGACTCGTCTTCATTTTGTGGCGTGCGACCCAGGGTGTGATGGCGGGGCGGCTCACGCTAGGCGATCTGGTGCTGATCAATACTTTCATGTTGCAGCTCTACATTCCGCTGAATTTTCTCGGTGTGGTGTATCGCGAACTGAAGCAGAGCCTCACGGACATGGACCGCATGTTCTCGCTGCTCGGCGCGCCGCTGGAAGTGCCGGATGCGCCCGATGCGCAGGATCTCGCAGTGCGCGGTGCGCAAGTGCGCTTCGAGCATGTCAACTTTTCTTACGAGCCGGCACGGCAGATCCTGCACGATGTGAGCTTCACGATACCCGCCGGCACCACGACCGCCGTGGTCGGCCACAGCGGCTCCGGCAAGTCGACGCTCGCGCGCCTGATGTTCCGCTTCTACGATCTGGAGCGGGGAGCGGGCGGTGCAATTACGATCGACGGCCAGGATATCCGCGACGTGACGCAGGATTCGCTGCGGGCTTCGATCGGCATCGTGCCGCAGGATACGGTGCTGTTCAACGACTCGATCTATTACAACATCGCCTATGGCCGCCCGTCCGCGACACGCGACGAGGTGATCGCGGCCGCCCGCGCCGCGCACATTCACGACTTCATCGAAGGGTTGCCGAAGGGTTACGACACGTCGGTCGGCGAGCGCGGACTGAAGTTGTCCGGTGGTGAGAAGCAGCGCGTGGCGATTGCCCGCACCATCCTGAAGAACCCGCCGATTCTGCTGTTCGATGAAGCGACTTCCGCACTCGATTCACGTTCCGAACGCGCGATCCAGCATGAACTCGATCAGATCGCCCGCGAGCGAACCACGCTGATCATTGCGCACCGTCTGTCGACCGTGGTGCATGCGCAGCAGATCATCGTGATGGACAAAGGGCGCATCGTCGAACGCGGCACCCATGCGGAGCTGGTCCGTGCCGGTGGCTTGTTCTCGCAGATGTGGGCGCTGCAGCAGCAACGTGCTGCGCAAGGTGAGGATGCACCGGAGGGGGTGGTGGCGCACGAGGACGGGCGCTAGGCCGCTACGATTTCGCAGCAGCAAGCCTCAGCCGCTCATCCAGTGCCTGCAACTGTGCGACCGTGCCGACGTTGTCCCACGGCCCGTCGTACAACTCACCGCTTGCCAGTCCACGCGCGATGGTTTCCCGATAATAAGGCGTGAGCGCGCGTCGCGTGCCGCGCGGCAAGGCGCGGAACATACGGGTGTCGTAGAGCGCAATGCTGCCGAAGGTCAGGCGCGGCTCCGCGTCGCCCGACACGATGCCATCCACCAGGCCGAAATCGCCCGCGGGATGAAACGGTGGATTCGGCACCATCACCAGATGCATGCCCGGTCCCGCCTGCGAGGCGAGCCGCCCGGCGCGGGCATGAAGCGACGTGTAATCGAAATCGGTGTACACATCACCGGCCACACCAAGAAAGATCTCGCCCGCAGCACCGTCTTCCAGCAGCGGTAGCGCCTGCGCAATCCCGCCGGCCGTCTCCAGCGCCTCCTGCTCCGGTGAATAGCGTAGTTGCACGCCCCAGCACGAGCCGTCGCCGAGGGCCGCTTCAAGGCGCTCGCCGAGCCACGCATGATTGATCACGATGGTCCGAAACCCGGCTTGCGCGAGCCTTTCGATCTGCCACACGATCAGCGGCTTGCCACCGGCTTCGAGCAGCGGCTTCGGCGTATGGTCCGTCAGCGGACGCATGCGTTCACCGCGCCCGGCGGCAAAAATCATCGCTTTGGTAAGAGGCTTCGTCATCGTCGGTAACGGGTAACGCTCAGAAGGTGTAGCCGACTTCGTTGGCACGGCCTTCCAGCTCGTCGAGCAGCTTCGCGAACGGCCCCAGCGGCCGGTAACGCCCGGCGACCTTGCGCGCGTAACCGATGAAGCGCGGCAGGTCTTTCATGTAATGCGGCTTGTGGTCCCGGTAGTTGATCCGACAGAACAGGCCCAGTACCTTGATATGCCGCTGCAGGCCCATCCATTCGAGTTGCCGGTAGAACTCGCCGAAATCGGCATCGATCGGCAGGCCGGCCTTTTTCGCGCGCTCCCAGTAGTAGACGAAGCAGTCGAGCTCGAACTCTTCGTCCCAGCTCAGAAAGGCATCGCGCAACAGCGAGGCGACGTCATACGTGATGGGCCCATAGACTGCATCCTGAAAGTCGAGCACGCCGGGGTTCGCCGGGTTGGGCTCGGGCATCAACATCAGGTTGCGCGGCATGAAATCGCGCAGCATGAAGACCTGCGGCTGGGCCCGTGCGCTAGCGACGAGCAGCGCAAAGGTGCGGTCGAGCAGCCCGCGGGTCTTCTCGTCCACCTCGCGGCCCAGATGGCGTCCGATGAACCACTCCGGCAGCAACTCCATTTCCCGGCGCAGGAAAGCTTCGTCGAAGGGCGGCAGCACGTCCGGCTTTGAGGCGAGCTGCCAGCGGATCAGTGCATCGAGCGCGTCGCGCATCAAGCCGCGCGCGTTGTCCGGATTCAGCGCGTTGAGGTAAGCCGTGGTGCCCAGATCGGTGACGAGCATGAAGCCGGCCTCGAAGTCGACCTCCAGCACTCGCGGCACATTCACGCCAGCGGCGCTCAGCAACTTCGCAATCTGCGCAAATTCGCGACACTTTTCTGGCGGGGGAGCGTCGACGGCAATCAGCGTCGTGACGCGGGCCCCTTCCGCTTCCTTACCTGCGAGGCGGAAATAACGGCGGAAACTGGCGTCGCTTGAAGCGGGGACCAGCGTCGCAAGGTCGAGCGCATAACGGTTCGCGTGATTATGCAGCCAGGCGGCGAGCAGTTGCAGGCGGGTATCGGGGGCGTGGGAGGCAGGAGGCAGCGTCATGAAAACCGGAAGGCAAATTCTGAGGGGCAACGTCTTGCCATATAATACCCCACGACTTTTTTGACACGACGCACGCCAGCTTTCGCTCATCCCGCTCCACCGCCCGCCTCATTGTTCGACCGGTTGTGAATTTTGATTGATGGGTCGCTGACCATCACGGTCAGGCTGCTCAGGCGGAGGATCGTAGTTGCAGGAGCCGGCGGTCGGGCCAATTCGCCAAACGATACATGCCGCCAAGACAGCTTTCCCAAACGACCCCCTCTCGTGGCGGCGTGCCCCGTAGAAGGCGGCTCGTCGCGGCATTGATTGCCGTGCCGGGCCTGATGCCCGCGCTCGCGTACGCCCAGTTGTCGGGCGACGCCGCGCAGGCGCAGCCTATCGATGCGCCCTGGGGCATGCGGCTTGACCCGCAGCTCCAGGAGCACCCGTTGAAGCCGGACCAGAAGTCGGCGACCTTCGTGCTCGGCGACAAGACGGCCGGCACGTCGGATCAGGATCTCGCCGCCAAGGGTTCTGCCGAAGTGCGCCGTCCGACCTTCACGATCAAGGGCGACGCGCTGCACTACGATCAAGACACCGATATGGTCGACGCGTACGGCAAGGTGGTCGTCATCAACGACGGCGCCACCTTCCAGGGGCCGGAAGCCCATATGCAGGTGGATTCGAGCGAGGGCTACATGACCGCGCCGAAGTATCACTTCAACATGACGGGCGGCTCGGGCAGCGCGGCGCGGGTCGACATGCTCGACAACGAGCGCTCGGTCTTCACGCAAGGCACCTACACGGCGTGTCAGTGCCAGAGTAATCCGGCGTGGTACATCCGCGGCAGCGAATTTGACTTCGACACCGGCGCCGACGAAGGCGTCGCGCACAATGGCGTGCTGTTCTTCCAGGGCGTGCCGATCTTCGGTTCACCCTGGCTGTCGTTCCCGTTGTCGGGCGAGCGGCGCAGCGGCTTCCTGCCGCCAACGTTCTCGGTCGATTCGACCAACGGCTTCGAGCTGAACCTGCCGTACTACTTCAACATCGCGCCGAACCGCGACCTGTTGCTGACGCCGAATTTCATCTCGAAGCGTGGTCTGGAACTGAATGAGACGTTTCGCTATCTTTCGCCGACTTATTCCGGCTCGATAAGCGGCACGTTCCTACCGGACGACGAAATTACCAAGACGAACCGTTACGCCCTGTTCATCCAGCACAACCAGAACTTCGGCAACGGCTTCGGCGGCTACATTTATTACAACAAGGTCTCGGACAACAGTTTTCCGGAAGACCTTGGTTCGGTCTCCAGCCAGATCCTCAACGGTACCCAGCTGCTATACCAGCAGGAAGCCGGGCTGACGTACAACAACGGTCCGTGGTCGGTGCTGGCGCGCGAGCAGAACTGGCAGACGCTTTACCCTTCGGTGGCGCCCTATGGGCGTGAACCCGAACTGAACGTCAAGTACAACAAGTACAACGTGGACGGCTTCGACTTCGGGGCGACAGGCGACTTCTCGCGGTTCCGCATCACCACCGCCGATTCGACCCAAGGCGACCGGCTCACCTTCGACCCGTATCTATCGTATTCGGTGGTCGGCCCAGGTTACTTCGTGACGCCGAAGGTGCAGTGGCACTTCGCGTCGTACGACCTGAGCAACATCGGGGCGGGGTCGCCCGCCGGGCAACCGAAAGATTTCACGGAGTCGGTCCCGACCTTCTCGTTCGACACCGGGCTGATTTTCGAGCGTTCGGTGCGTCTCTTCGGTCAGGATTACATCCAGACCCTCGAACCGCGCCTGTACTACGTGTACACGCCGTACCGCAATCAGGCGTTTGCGCCGCTGTTCGATACGGCCGACGCGGATTTCGGACTCGCGGAAATTTTCACGCCGAACACGTTCGTCGGCGACGACCGGATTGCCGATGCAAACCGGCTGACCGCGGCAGTCACCACGCGCTTTATCGACCCGGCTACCGGTGATGAGCGTGCGCGCTTCGTGCTGGCGCAGCAGTACTACTTCCAGGATCAACGGGTCACGCTGGAGCCCACGCAAACGCCTGCGCAGGCGACCCATTCGGACCTCATCGCCGGGGCGTCGCTGAAGCTCGGGGCCGGTTTCCAGTCGGAAACCGCGGTCCAATATAATGCGGACAACAACCAGCTCACCCAGAGCAGTATCGGCTTCGGTTTCAGCCCGGCATCGGGCAAGGTGATCAACCTGGCCTATATCTATACGCGCGCCGATACGACGCTGGACAACACGCCGGTCAACCAGATCACCATTTCGGCGCAGTGGCCGCTGACGCACCACGTGTATAGTGTGGCGCGCCTGAACTACGATCTGCAGGGGCACGCGATTATCGACAGCCTGATCGGCCTGCAGTACGACGCCGACTGTTGGGTGCTGGGCGTGGGTGTGCAGCGTTACGCAGACGGGATCAACAACGTCGGACTGCCGAGCCAGGGCACGCGTTTCCTCGCGCAAATCACGTTCAAGGGCTTGTCGAGCGTCGACAACGGCTTGATCCAGGCGTTCCGCTCCGGCGTGCCGGGGTACACGCCGATACCGGCATCGCCGCCGCCAGAGGCGCGTTTCACCAATTACGACTGACGATTGTCCGATCACCTATAAAATGTGGAAAGACGGGCGGGGCGCGCCCGACATCATTGGAGTATCTGTGGGAATCATGAAAAAGCTTCGCTTGGCATCGCTCGCGGCCGGTCTGGTCGCTGCGGCCTCCTTCCTGTCGGTCGCGCCAGCACAGGCGCAGGATCTTCCCAACGCGGGTGCTCAGCAGGCACCGGCGGCCGCCAGCAACGGCCAGACGATCGATACGATCGCCGCGGTGGTCAATGACGGCGTGATCACGCAGCGCGAGCTCGACGAACGCGTTGGCCTGATCTCGCGCCGTCTCCAGCAGCAAAATGCACCGATTCCGCCGGCTGACCAGCTGCGCCAGCAGGTGCTGAACCAGATGGTGCTCGAGCGCATTCAGTTGCAACGGGCGAAGGAAGACAACATCACCGTCGACGACGCCGCGGTGCAGAAGACGCTCGAACGGCTCGCAGCGGCCAATAACCTCCCGCTCGACGTGTACCGCTCGAAGATCGAGGCTCAGGGAGTGCCCTGGTCCACGTTCACGCGCGATGCCCGCACGGAACTGCTCCTGTCGCGTCTGCGCGAAAAGGAAGTGGACAGCAAGGTGGTGGTGTCGGACGCTGAAGTGGCCAACTACATCGCCAGCCAGCGCGGACCGAACGTCGGTCTGACGAGCGACCTGCACCTCGAACATATTCTCGTGAAGGTGCCGGCCAACGCCGCCGAGAACGACATCATCACAGCTGAGCAGAAGGCGCAGGCCATCCTCAAGCAGGCCACGAGCGGCGATACGAAGTTCGAGAAGCTCGCCAAGTCGGATTCGCAGGCAGCCGACGCTTCGAAGGGCGGCGACATGGGCTTCCTGGCGGCCTCGCAACTGCCGCCGGAATTCGTCAAGGCGGCCGCGACGCTGCGGCCGGGCGAAGTGAACCCGGATCTGATCCGCACCGGCGACGGCTTCGAAGTCATGCGTCTGGTCGAGCGTCGCGCGGGTCAAGGGGCGGCGAGCGCCGATTCGACCAAGCTCACGCAAACCCATGTGCGCCACATCCTGCTGCGCGTCGGCGACAACATGTCGGAGCCGGCGGCGCGCCAGAAGCTGCTCGAAATCAAGCGTGAAATCGCCGAAGGCGGCGACTTCGCCAAGTTTGCCCGTACCTATTCGCAAGACGGTTCGGCGTCGCAAGGCGGCGACCTCGGCTGGATCAGCCCGGGCGAGACGGTGCCGGAATTCGAGCGCGCGATGAACAGCTTGCAGGACGGCCAGATCAGCGATCCGGTGCGCAGCGAATACGGCTACCACCTGATTCAGGTGCTGGGCCGCCGCGAAGCGGAAGGGTCGGTCGCGCAGCAGATGGACCTGGCGCGTCAGGCCATCGGCCAGCGCAAGGCGGAACAGGCCTATGCAGACTGGCTGCGTGAATTGCGCGATACGGCTTATATCGACGTCAAGGTCGGCAAGCCGAGCCTTCAATAAGCATCATGACGAGCGCTGCCCAACCGTCCCATGCCCCGCTGCAGATCGCGATCACGACCGGCGAACCCGCCGGCGTCGGCCCCGAACTGACCGCGCAGGCGCTGGCGGGTGCGGCAGCCCACTGGCCGGATGCACAGTTCATCGTGCTGGGCGATGCGCAACTGCTCGCCGTGCGGGCCAAGGCGGTCGGTCTGGACTGGGCGGCGCTATCCGGCGCGGGTCGCGGTCCTGGCCACGAGCGGGTTCGCGTGCAGCATCAGCCGCTCGGCGTGCTGTCGCAGGCGGGCAAACTCGACGCGGCCAACGGCCGTTACGTGTTGAATCTGCTGGATAGCGCAATCGACGGCGCGCTCGCCGGTCAGTTCGACGCGATCGTCACCGCACCGCTCCAAAAGAGCACCATCAACGATGCCGGCGTGCCCTTCACCGGCCATACCGAGTATCTCGCCGAGCGCACCCATACGCCGCACGTGGTGATGATGCTGGCCGGCACCGGCCAGCGGCCGCTGCGGGTCGCGTTGGCTACCACGCATCTGCCGTTGAAGGACGTGTCGGCGGCGCTGACGATTGAGAGCATCGTCGATACGCTGCGCATCATCGACCACGACCTGCGCCACCATTTCGGTCTGCCGGCGCCGCGCATTCTCGTGACCGGCCTGAATCCGCATGCAGGCGAAAACGGTTATCTGGGGCACGAGGAAATCGATGTGATCGCGCCCGCCTTGAAGCTGGTGAACGGCGAGGGCATCGACGCCCGCGGCCCGTATCCGGCCGACACGCTGTTCCAGCCGCGTTATCTGAACGAAGCCGACTGCGTGCTCGCGATGTTCCACGACCAGGGCCTGCCGGTCCTGAAATACGCGACCTTCGGCGAAGGCATCAATGTCACGCTCGGGCTGCCGATCATCCGCACCTCCGTCGATCACGGCACGGCGCTCGACCTCGCAGGCACCGGCCGCGCGGACGCGGGTAGTTTGATCGCCGCTATCGACACAGCGGTTTCGATGGCGCGCCACCGTCGCGTCGCCTGATTTTTCCCTCTTCTTCTTTGTAGCGTCTTTCGATGTCCACCAGCAGACAGCACCAGGGCCATTTCGCGCGCAAGCGTTTCGGACAGAATTTTCTGGTCGATATGGGTGTGATCGATTCGATCGTCAACGTGATTCGTCCTCAACGCGGCGAGCGCATGGTCGAGATCGGTCCGGGACTCGGCGCGCTGACCGAGCCGCTGATCGAGCGCCTTGCCACTCCTGAGTCGCCGCTGCATGCGGTCGAGCTGGATCGCGATCTGATCGAGCGCCTGAAGAAGAAATTCGGCGACCTGCTGCAACTACACTCGGGCGACGCGCTCAACTTCGACTTCGGCTCGCTCGCGGCGCATGAAGCGTCTGGTGCGTCGGACGGCAAGCCCACGCTGCGGATTGTCGGCAATCTGCCGTACAACATTTCGAGTCCGTTGCTGTTTCATCTCACTTCGTTCGCCCACTGCGTAATCGACCAGCACTTCATGCTGCAGAACGAGGTGGTCGAGCGGATGGTGGCGGAGCCCGGCACCAAGGCGTTCAGCCGGCTGTCGGTGATGCTGCAGTACCGCTACGTGATCGACAAGCAGCTCGACGTGCCGCCTGAGTCCTTTCAGCCGCCGCCCAAGGTCGACTCGGCGATTGTGCGGATGATTCCGTTCGCACCGCATGAACTGCCCGAGGTCGACGAACGTGTGCTCGGCGAGGTCGTGACTGCGGCGTTCTCGCAGCGGCGCAAGATGTTGCGCAACACGCTGGCAGCGTTTCGCGACAAGGTGGATTTCGAGGCGCTTGGCTTCGATCTGCAACGCCGCGCCGAGGATGTGCCGGTCGCCGAGTATGTGCGTGTCGCGCAGATTGTGGCCGGGTCGGCAACGCGCGGAACTGCGCCAGAGCAAGTCTGAGCGCCTGAGCCCGGCTGAACGTTATGCTGCGGCCCGTCGCGCCGGTGCGTTGACGAGTGCAATGCCGGCGAGCACTAGCAGCGCGGCAAGCAGGAACCGCCCGCTGAACGATTCGCCGAGCAGCAGCACACCGAAGGTGACGCCGAAGAGGGGCGTCAGAAACGAGAACACCGACAGGCGCGACGCAATGTAGCGCGTCAACAGCCAGAACCAGATCAGATAGCTGACGAACGCGACGACCACGGCCTGATAGGCAAGGCTGACCAACGCGATCGGCGTGAGGACGGCCACTTTGATCTGATCCAACCCTGCGGCAAGGGCGAGCAACACCACGGCCGACACCGCCAATTGATAGAACAGCGTTTTGCTGGCGCTCGACTGGGCGAGTCGCGAGGCGCGCACCACGACCGTTGTCGCAGCCCAGGCGATCCCCCCTAGTACGCCGAGCGCGTCACCGGCCAGGCCCGCTAGCATCGAGCCCTGGTCGGCGCCATGTGCCTGCGTGAAGCCGTCGGCAAACGCGAGCGCCATGCCCGCGAAGGCGATGATGATGCCGGCCCACTGGATGCGCCGCATCCGCTCGCCGTCGACGAACCAGTGCAGACCGAGGGCCGTAAAGCATGGGGCGGTGTAGAGAAACACCGCCATGCGCGACGCGCTGGTCAGCGTCAGGCCCAGAAAAATGCAAACGAACTCGCTGGCGAACAGGATGCCAGCGAATAGTCCGGCGCCGAGCGTCCCGTCGTCGCGAAACAGCGGTGTGTCGCGGGCGCGCGCCCAGCCCCACACCAGCAGCGCCGCGATGACCGAGCGCAGCCCGGCCTGAAAGATTGGCGGCAGAAATGTAGTGGTGCTCTTGATTGCGACCTGCTGAAGCCCCCAGATTGCGCATAACGCGATCATCGTGAGGATGGCAAAGCCGTCGGGGGCGCGGCGGGCAGGCAGGGCGGTGGTGCGCATTGTCTCGGTTGTCGCCTCGGTTCTCGCTTGATTATTGTTTTCCATTATCGCCGCGATTGGCGCGCTTGGTGAGGCGATCACCAGCTCCAGCGCACGCCGGCGTTACCCTCGACGACGCTGCGATGCGTGCCGTTCACGTTGGTCGTGTAACCGGCTGCCGCGTACACGCTGCCGTGCACGCTCAAACGTGCGGCGATGCCGAGGCCGAACTCGGCCGCCGTCGCGGGGACGCTGGTCGGAACGACGGTGGTGCCGCCGAACGTCACGTCGTCATTGCCGTTGAAGTAGCGCCACAGATTGGCGCGCAGATAGGGCTCCCAGACTGCGCCTGCGCCGTCGAACCTTCCTTCGAGCCGAAGTCCCAGGCGGCCGATCAGACCGTTCGCGGCATGGAAGGTCACGCTCGAGACGCCATCGTCGAGATCGTTGATCGACGTGTGCTGCCAGATCAGTTGTGCTTGCGGCTCGATGCGCAGATTAGCCGGCAGCGGGATCGGCAAGCCGGCTTCGAACGACGCCGCTTCGGCGTAGCCATGCGTAGAGGCGCCGATGTTGTCGTAGGAGTTCGGGCTGATGGTGAGCGAACTGCCCATCAGAACGGCGTCGGTGTACCAGCCGCCGGGGCCGACATGGGTCCAGTAGCCGCCTGCGTTGTAGGCGTTGATCGATAGGTGTCCCGCTGCGAGGTTCGGAAAGCCGAGGGCAAAGCCGCTCACGTCGCCTTGCGCGCGGGCAAAGCCGAGCATGAAGCCGTAATGGTTGCGCTGACCGCCTGGCGTCGAGTCGGCGTAGAGGTCCTGGCCAATTTCTATGCCCCCCATCGTCCCGCTGAACTCCGGATTGACTGCGCCGCCATTGCTCAGCGTGGCATGTTCGCCCCATACGCGTGTCCACGAGGCCGGTAGCGCGCCGGTCTCGCTCAGCAGGGATTGCGCCCCCTCGCGGTCGTGGAAGGTGCCGATCTGTTCGAGGCCGAGTGCGCGCGCGAGTTCGGAGACTTCCGCGTAGACCGGCACCTCCATCCGGTAGAGCGGCGTAGGTGCTGAGCCTGCTGGCGGCGCGGACGGGAGGGACGGTGTGCCGCCGGCGGCGAGCGGGCCGCTTGGGGCGGGTGTCGGCGAGGGGGCCGGGGTTGGCGTAGGTGTGGGCGTTGGCGTTGGCGTAGGTGCAGGTGCCGGTGCAGGTGCTGGCGTAGGCGTAGGCGTTGCCGCCAGGCTCGAGCGCAAGTACCAGTTGTCAGCCGTTCCGGCACTCACCCCGCCTTTGAACAGATAGTAGGTGTAGGCGCCTGCAACCAGCGGCTTCGGCAGCGTGAATGCGCCGGCGGTCGTCGTCGCGCCATCGGTGGCCTGCACCACCATGATGCCGTCCGTGACCGTTGCAGCGCCTATGCCGCCGACATTAGTAATCCCTAGCGTCGTCTTTCCCGAGCCGGTGCCTTGAACGATCACCAGCTTGTCGCTCGCCGAGCCGTCCCCGTTAAGCACACTTTGCAGCAACAGCTTGCCGTTGAGTCCCACGTAGTTACCGTTCACCACCAGTGCATCGGTTGTGCTGGTGCCGCCGTTCGTGAGGTCGATCGTGCCGGCGTTGTTGACGGTGACAAGCTGCCCGCTCACGGCCGGTGTGATTGCGGGGTCGCCCAGACCGCCGGCGAACAGCGTGCTGGTCGAGTCGACACTGAGCATGCCCGTTAGCGTGCCGCTGTTGCCGAGCGTCAGACCGTTGTTGTCAAGGGTGAGCTGGCTGCCGTTCGTCGCGTTGATGGTCGACCAGTTCGTGAATCGGCTAAGGCCACTCGCCTGAGTGTCATTGAAGTTGAGGACACCGGAGACGTTGCCGCCTGCGAGCAACGGCACGCCGGCGAGGTTGGTATCGGTGAGGCCGGTCAGCGTCGCGGTATCGTGTCCCGTGCCGAGCCGCACGAAGCCGGTGATCGTGCCCGCGGTCCAGTTGAGCGTGTCGTTGCCGGTATCGGTGTAGATGGCGCGGCCATTACCGCCCTCGATAGTGCCGCTGTTGTTGATGACGATGTCGTACGCGCCGGTCGAGCTGATCGCCTGGGTGTTGGCTGCCTCGATAGTGCCGCTATTGTTGATGGTCGCGCTACCGTTGGCGATCGAGATTGCGACGTCCTGGCCCGAGATCGTGCCGGCATTGGTGAAGGTGCCGCCTCCGTTCGCATCGATGCCATTCGATTGTCTGCTCACGATGCTCGCGCCCGCCGCATTGACGAACGTCACGCTGCCCGACACGAAAGCGCCCAGCCCACCCGAGCCGCTCGCGGTGATCGAGCCGGTATTGGTGATCACGCCCGGTGACGGATCGTTCGAGACGATGCCATGTGAATTCGTCCCCGAAACGTTGATGGTGCCGTTGTTGGTGATGACATTGTTGCCGGCCCCACCCACCACATTGCCGTTTGCGAACATGCCAGGCGAGCCAGCCCCTGTCGTCGTGATGGTGCCGCTGTTGACGAGCGTATCGTTTACCGTCTCCGCGGCCATACCTGCGGACCCTTCGCCCGTCGTTGAGAGTAGGCCTTTGTTGGTGAGCGTGCCGCCTCCGGAGCTTGCGAAGTCGTGCATCGCGTCGGAATCGGTGCCGCTCGTCTGGATCACCCCGCTGGTGTCGTTAAGCATCGTCACGGCCGCGGCGCCGTTGAAGAGGCCTTCCGATTCGCTGCCGCTCGTCACGAGCATTCCCCGGTTAATCAATATGTTCTGGCCTGCGCCGCTTCCTTGAGCCGAGATGCCGTCGAAGGTATCCCCACTTACGGTGATACTGCCCAGGTTAGTGACCGTGCTGCGGTCGTACACGAGAATGCCATTGTTACCGCTTATGGTGAGTTCGGCCCCCAGTAGTACGCTGATTGAAACGTTAGTACTGCCTTCTGTCGACACGACTGGCGTGCTCGAGGGATTGGGCGGGATCGTGCTGCTACACGTGATGGTTTGCCCGCTCGCCGGCGTAGCATTGTCGCAGCCGGCCAGTGCCGGTGAGACGCGCAGCAAGATCAGGAGACCCAGTGCGGAAGAGGTGGCTTCGAAGAGGCGGCTCGGTACCAAGGTCGAGCATGCTCGGCGCATACGTTCCTCCGTAAAGGGCAGACGACATCACTGCCCATGGGGTTCGCTGACTTGCTGAGTCGCCTCTGAGGGCGTTGGTTCAAGCGGATACCGCGTGGGGTGAGAATCAGAATAGCCAACGTACGAAGGGGACGCAATATTCAAATGCGCCAGAACGTGGCGTGCGATGGTGGGCGGGTAGTGAGTGTGCCTGCGTGCGAGCGGATACACCTGGGCCGTGCGCTAACTCATCCGCTAACTGATCCATTAACGAAACGATCGGGCACACTATTGCAGCGCATGGAGCTTGCGACACGAGCGTTGCGGATCGAGTAACGAGAAGCCTGCAACGCCCACCGCCAGCAACAATGCGCCGGTGACTGCGAAGCCGATCTCGTAGCCATGGCCGTCGCCGGCCTCGCCGAGCAGCTTGCCCATCGCGAACGGTCCAATCAGACCCGCTGTGGTGGTGATCGAATTCGTGATCGCGAGCAGCGCGCCGCGCTGCCCAACAGGCGCGACTTCGGCCACCAGCATCGGACCAAAGGTGAAGGTCTGGATTGCGAGTGCGCTGGCGAGTCCCATCAGCGCGACCTTGACGAACGGTGGCACACCGAGAAACAGCACGCAGTAAGCCATCCCGCTCACCACGCAGGCGGCGCTGACGAGCGCACCACGCGCGCGCCGCGACGGCATGCCGCGCTTGAGCAGGCGATGCGAGAACACCGCCAGTGCGATGCCGACCGGATTTTGCGTGGCCACTTGCGCCGCGAACAACCAGCCGGCCTGAGTAGCGGGGAAGCTGAGTCCGAGCCGAAAATACGCCGGCACCCAGGTGAAGCCAACCGCGATCACCGCATAGCCGACGAAGCATTGCAGCATCACGCCAATCACAGTGCGATCAGCGAGCAGCGTCCGATAGCGCAGCCGCGGTTGCCGGGTCACCGCAGTTGCAAGGGAGGGCACACTGCGGGCGCGATGGCCGGTTTTGCCGACGCACAACCACAGCACGGTCCACGCGGCGCCGACTACGCCGAGCGTCAGGAAAGTGGCGTGCCAATGCCAGCGTTGCGAGATGTAGGTGAGCAACGGTCCTGCAACGATGACCCCCGCTGTTGCACCTTGCTGAACAATCGTGGTGGGCAGATTGCGCTCGCGGTCGTCGAACCATGTGTAGACCACGTGCAACGCAAGCGGCGATGCGGGTCCTTCTCCTGCACCGAGCAGGATGCGGCAGAGCAGCAGGACTGCGAAACTACTCGGCCACGCAAGCGGCAACTGGGCGCAGGCCCACGTGAGCGCCAGCGCAGCCAGCAGCCATTTCATACTGACGCGATCGGCAAACAGGCCCACCGCGATGCCCGAAAGCGAAAACAGGATAAAGAACGCGCTGCCGACGAGGCCGAACTGGGCATGCGTCAGTTGCATGTCGTGCATCATCGGGATCGCCACGAGACCGAGCACCGCCTTGTCGGCGAAGTTAATCAGCATGAACAGAAACAGCGAGGCGACAATAACCCAGCGGCGCGCCTGCGAGCGCGCAAGCGGCGCGACGGAGGACGCCGCGGGAGCTGCGGCAAGCTTTGAACCGTCTGCCTCAAGCATTCAATACTCCTGAGGGCGTTCGGTATGACGGCACGCCGCGGGCGTGCAATGCGGGATGCGGCGAGGTGAGCAAACCCTGTCTCCTGTATATGTTTTGTGCGACCGTTGCGGTCGTGCTGCCGTCCGGATGGCCTCGCTTGTTTTGGCTGCGGGCACCGGCGAATGTTCGCCCATTTGAGGTGGTATAAGGGAATTATTCAAGTGCAATCTGCTTATCGGGACCTTGCAAAACATGCATGAGATCAATTCACGCCGCCTCACTCACCTGATTGCACTCGCAGAAGAAGGCAGCTTCGCGCGTGCCGCTGAACGCGTGCATCTGAGTCAGCCCGCGCTTAGCCGCAGCATTCAGGCGCTGGAAGAAGAACTCGGCATGAAGCTGTTCGACCGGGCCGCGCGCGGCGTTGCGATGACAGCGGCCGGGCGGCTGCTGGTGGAGCGGGCGCGCCGCGTCCTTTTCGAGACACGCTGCCTGTTTCGCGACGTCGAACTGCTCAAGGCCCACGAACTCGGCGAGGTGCGCATCGGACTCGGTCCCTACGCGGCCGTGGTGCTGCTACCCGATCTGCTGGTGGAATTTTCGCGGCGCTTTCCGAAGATCAAGATATCGATCGAACTGGGCGAGGGGGACGCGTTGCTCACCAAACTGCGGGCGGAGCAGATCGACTTTCTGGTAACGGACCGCCGGGTGCCTCCTGTCACGCCGGACGTCACGCTGCAGCGCTTGCCGCGCCATGATGGCGCCTGGTTTGCGCGGCCCGGACATCCGCTGCTGACGCGCGGGGCCGTGCCGCTCGCCGCCTTGCGCGAGTTTCCGCTGGTGTCGGTGACGTTGCCGGCGTTTATGAAGGACGCGCTGCATCGGCTGCTGAAATACCGGGCTCACGAGCAGATTCCCTTGCAGGTGGAGTGCAACGATGTCGCGGTGTTGAAGGACGTGGTGGCGCAGACAGACGCGGTATTGTTTGCCACCGGCTCGTCGGTGCGGCGCGATCTGGAGGCGCGGCGGCTGGCACGGATTGCGCTGACCAACCCGCCGAGGCTGAGCCTCGAATTCGCACTCGTGTACCTGGCGGAGCGCACCTCATCGCCGGCGGCCAGTTCCGCGCTGGCGCTGACCGAGCAGATTATGGACGAGGCTAATCATGCCGCGCAGCATTTGTTGTATGCCGACTCGCCGACGCAGGATTTACCCTGAGTGTGGTTGACAAAGCCAGGCTGATCCACGACGATTCGGAATCCGGATTCCGTTTTTGGGTCAGTTGAAAACCGCATGACAAGCACGCCTCTTCGCAAGCGCGAATCCTCCTCCGCTATCGCGGCGCCGCGTCAGACCCGCAGCCAGGTTGGCCTTGCGAAGATGCTGCAAGCCGGACGCGAGTTGATCGAGGCGAGCGGCAATCTCGACGATCTGTCGATCAACGATATCGTCGAACGCGCGGGCACCTCGATTGGCGCGTTCTACCGCCGTTTCGACAACAAGGATGCGTTCTTCGAGGTAGTCCAGGACCGGGTCATGACCGAAGGTCTCGACTACGTGCGTGCGATTCTCCAGCGCGATACGGTATGGCGTTCCAACGACGCAGGTGCGCTCTCCGACGCGGTGGTGGCGTTTTACGTGCTGGTGTTCCGGCGCAATCGTGGGCTTTACCATGCCTCGTTGCTGCGGTCCTCGCAGCTCAAGCCGAGCTGGGATGCAGCCAAGGAGGCCAATCGCGAAGTGCTGGCGCTGCTCGTGCCGCGCCTTGTTGACGCGCTGCTGGCGGCGCGCGGTGCGCCCGCATCGCAAGCGGCGGCGCTCGACTTCGAAGTGCGCGCCTCGGTACAGATGATCAACGGCCTGCTGGTGAACATCATCCTGAACGATCCGGGGCCGTTGTCGCTCGCGAGCCGCCGCCTGCGTCCGTGGCTGCAGACGGCGTTTCGTCGCTGCCTCGGTCTGCCCGACGGCTGATTTTTTTTAAGCAAAAAACGGAATAAGAATTCCGTTTCCGATTTTTGAAGCTGACCGGTGATCTGCACGGCCAGCTTTCCTGGAGGAGACACTGCATGACCCGTTGTTGCCCCGCGACCGTTCGCAATCCTGTCTTTGATGCGCCGCATGTCGGCGATCCGCTCGACGTCGCCTTCGACGCCGGCGTCAATCTCGCCTTCGCCGTTGCTGCGCCGACGGTGCCGCCGCGGCTGACCGAACACTCGCGCCGGATGGCGCAGCGCATCTATCGGGTGGCTGAGCGGGTGTATTGCGCGGTAGGCTATGCAATCGCGAACATCATCTTCGTGGTCGGCGACGACGGCATTGTGGTGGTCGATGCGACCGAGGCGGTATCGGCGGCGAAGCGTATCTACGAAGACTTCTGCGCGATCGATCCGCGTCACGCCGGATTGCCGGTGAAGGCGGTGGTCTACACGCATAACCACACGGATCACACCGGCGGTGTGCGCGCGTTCGTCGACGAAGCCGCGCTCGAAGCGGGGCGGGTCGAGATCATCGCCCATCGCACGCTGATGGACACGGTGATCAACAACGCGAATCTGGTCGCGCCGATTCTCGCCACGCGCTCGGCCTACAGTTTCGGCACGCTCTTGGCGGCCGGCGCGACCGGCAAGGTCAACGCGGGGATCGGCCCAGTACTGGTCGCCGAGCCGGCGAGCTTTTTCGCGCCTACCCGTGTGTTCGATGACGCGCTCGATATCGAGCTGGCCGGCGTGCGCTTCCAGTTCCGCTACGCGCCGTCCGAAGCGGACGACGAGATCGTGATGTGGCTGCCCGATCTCGGTGTACTGTTGTCGGCGGAAGTGATTCAGGGGGAGTGCCTCGCGAACGTGCACACGCTGCGTGGCACGCGCTATCGTGATCCGGTGCGTTGGTATCAGACGATCGACATGATGCGCGGCTTCAGCGCGGCACACATGGTGCCGGCGCATGGCCGCCCGGTGTCGGGAGCTGCGGCGGTCGCGGACGTGCTGACGGTGTATCGCGATGCCATCCAGTTCATCCACGATCAAACCATCCGCCACATGAACTTCGGCATGACGCCGGACGAGCTCGCGGAAGCGATTCCTGCCTTGCCGCCGCATCTCGCACAGCACGCCTGGCTCGGCGAGTACTACGGCACGGTCAAGCATTCGGTGCGCCAGGTGTATTCGGGGCAACTCGGCTGGTTCGACGGCGATCCGGCCTCTCTCGATCCACTGCCGCGCGGTGAGCGCGCGCGCCGCACGGTCGACATGATGGGCGGCACGGACAGAGTGCGCGTCGCCGCACGGGCCGCGCTTGGCGAGTGCGACTGGCGCTGGGCCGCCGAACTGGCGACTCTGCTCGTGCGGCTCGACATCGACGATGCCGACGCGCGTAGCATCAAGGCAGAGGCACTGCGCGAACTGGGCTATCGTACCGAGAACACCAACTGGCGCAACTGGTATCTGAGCGCGGCGCGCGAACTCGAGCGGGCCTACGAGGATCTGCCGTTCGCGGGCAGCGCGAGCCTTGCGTCCACCGATGTGTTGCGCGCCCAACCGTTGCGCAATGTGTTTCAGCGCTTCAGTGTGTGTATCGATCCAGCCCGCTGCGCCGATCTGCACGCCACGCTGGTGTTCCGCATCACCGATCGCGACGAAACCTACGCGCTCGAGTTGCGCCGCGGTGTATTGCAGGTTCATGAGCGGGCGCCGGCCGCTGCGGATCTGCAGCTCGCGCTCGGTACGGCGACCTTGTATGGACTGCTGCGCGATATCAGCGGGCGGTCGCCAGCGGGTCTGGAAAGCGGTGCGATAGCGCTGGAGCGTGGCACGCTTGCTCAACTGAGCGCTTTCTTTGACAGCTTCGACCGGCCCGCGCGACGCATGCCGGCGCTCGCAAGCCGCTAGGCCTTGCGAATCTGCACACGGAGGGATTGAAGAAATGGAAAAGATCTGGTTGAAGTCATATCCGCCTGGCGTGCCGGCGGAGATCGACACGACGCAATTTGGCTCTGTTGCAAACCTGCTCGAGCGCAGCTTCCGCGAGCACGCGTTGGCTTGTGCCTTTGTCTGCATGGGACGCGAGTTGACCTATGTGGAGCTCGACGAAAAATCGCGCCACCTCGCCGCGTGGTTTCAGGCGCAGGGTCTCGCGCGCGGTGCGCGGATTGCCGTGATGCTGCCGAACCTGTTGCAGTATCCGGTCGCGATGGCGGCGATTCTGCGCGCCGGTTATATCGTGGTGAACGTGAATCCGCTTTACACGCCGCGTGAGCTCGAACATCAGTTGAACGATAGCGGCGCCGAGGCGATTGTCATACTCGACACGTTTGCCGCCACGCTGCAGGCCGTACAGGCGCGCACTGCAGTGCGGCATGTGGTGGTGACGTCGATTGGCGAAATGATGGGAGCGACGCTGTTTGTCGCTGGCGACCCGATTGGCGACGAGAGCGAGTCGCGCTCGCGCTCGCACGTGAGCCTGGGCGACGCCATCGACCGCGGCGCCGCGGCTGGCTTTAAGCCGGTGCGGATCTCCGCCGATGAGGTCGCGGTGCTGCAATACACCGGCGGCACGACGGGCGTCTCGAAGGGCGCGACGCTGCTGCACCGTAATCTGATCGCCAACATCGTGCAATCCGAGGTGTGGCGCGAACCGGTTTACCGCGACCGCACCGATATCGGCCAGTACATCACCGCCGTCGCATTGCCGCTGTATCACATCTTCGGCCTGACCATCTGCGCCTTGCTGACGATGCGTTGCGGCGGCATGGGCATTCTGATTCCGAATCCGCGCGACATCTCCGGCATGATCGAGACGCTGCGGGGCTATGCGATCAACTCGTTTCCGGGCGTGAACACGATGTATAACGCGCTGCTCAACAACCCGGCGTTCGCGACACTCGATTTCTCGAAGCTGGTGCAGAGCACGGGCGGCGGCATGGCGGTGCAGCAAGCGGTCGCGCAACGCTGGCAAGCGGTGACCGGTGTGCCGATTATCGAGGGTTATGGGCTGTCGGAGACCTCGCCGTGCGCGACCACCAACCCGCCCGCCGCTACCTCGTTCAGCGGCACGGTCGGTTTGCCGCTGGCGTCCACGGACGTGTCGATCCGCGATGACGCAGACAACGAGGTGCCCCTCGGCGAGCCTGGCGAGATCTGCATTCGCGGTCCGCAAGTGATGGCCGGCTACTGGAATCGTCCTGACGAAACCGCCCGTGCGATGACTACGGATGGCTTCTTCAAAACGGGCGATATCGGGCTGATGGATGAAGCCGGCTTCGTGAGAATCGTCGATCGCAAGAAGGACATGATTCTGGTGTCGGGCTTCAACGTCTACCCGAACGAGATCGAGGACGTGGTGGCAAAGCATCCGGGTGTGTTCGAAGTGGTTGCGGTGGGTGTGCCGGACGAACAGGCGGGCGAGGTAGTCAAGCTGTTCGTCGTGAAGCGCGATCCGGCGCTCACTGAAACCGATATTTTCAATTTCTGCAAGGAGCAGCTCGCCGGTTACAAGCGGCCCAAGATCATTGAATTTCGCACCGAGTTGCCGAAGACGAACGTCGGCAAAATCCTGCGGCGTGCCTTACGGGATGAGGCCAAGCCGGGAGCGTAACGTTATCGGATGCGCGGGCGCCCGACGGGAGCGGCGGGTTCTTGTGGGCCTCTGTCGCGGAGTCAGCAGCATGACGCGATTCCGGGTACATTTACGTCCTCGACATCAAGCAACGGGGAGTACACCATGCGCCTTCTACACACCATGCTCCGAGTGGGCAACCTCGACCGTTCGGTCAAGTTCTACACTGAATTGCTCGGCATGAAATTGCTGCGCCGCCACGACTATCCGGAGGGCAAGTTTACGCTGGCCTTCGTTGGATACGAGGATGAAAGCGACGGCGCTGTCATCGAACTGACGCACAACTGGGACACCGAGTCGTATGATCTGGGCGCCGGTTTCGGCCACCTGGCGGTCGAAGTCGACGACGCCTACGCGGCCTGCGACAAGATCAAGGCGCAAGGCGGCACCGTCGTGCGCGAAGCCGGCCCGATGAAACACGGCACCACCGTGATCGCGTTTGTGACCGATCCCGACGGCTACAAGATCGAATTCATCCAGAAGAAGCAATAACCTGTACGAAAGCGGCGCGCCGGGCTTTGGTACGGTGCGTCCGGTGCAGCGCAGTTTTCCCGCGCACCGCGCTCTGCGCTGCAGCAGGCGTTGCTTGACATTGTTTGAGCGTGGCCGGAGCAGCGCGGCGCGGGATACCGCTGGTCGGCGGCTACCACGGGCATGAACGATGAGTGACGCGAATCCCTACTTCGACGAAATCCAGGCCGTCAACGCCGAGGTAGAGGCGTGGTACAGCGGCGCGGCGCAAGCCGGCGCACTTGACCATCTGATGGCGCACTTTTCACCGCAATTTTCGATGATTCTGCCGAACGGCGGAACGTTGGACTGGCCGACGCTGCGGGAGATCTTCGCTCAGCATGGCGGGCAGCGGCCGAACTTCAAAATCCAGATTACGGACAGCACGATCGTCGCCCAATATGCGGGCGGGGCGGTCGTGACGTATAACGAACGGCAGTCGGACGGCGAGCACAGCCGCAACTTGCGGCGCTCCACGGCGGTGTTGGAAATCGACGCGCACGGCAAGGTGCAGTGGCGGCATTTGCAGGAAACGATCTGCGCGGAGTGATCAGCGCGTCGCCAGCCTGAGGCGAGACGAGGTGTGTGTTGCGATCGCGGCTGAACCGACGACTACTCCGGCTGAACCAACGACTACTCCATTTCCCACGGTCAAATGGTGCATAAAAAAAGCGTCTTTCCACAAGACGCTTTTTTATACACCACTTCAGCCTCACAACGTAGGCAACAACTCGGGCGGATGATGCTTGAGCGTCTGCCGCGCCTCGCGGAATTCCGGAAAGATCGATTCGACCGTTTGCCAGAAGCGCGGGCTGTGATTCATCTCGCGCAGATGCGCGAGCTCGTGCGCGACGACGTAATCGATGATCGATAGCGGGAAGTGGATCAGCCGCCAGTTGAGGCGGATCTTGCCATCGCTCGAACAACTGCCCCAACGCGTCGCCGCTGACGACAGCGCATAGGCGCGATAACTCACCCCCAGCTTCTCCGAGTAAATCGCGAGACGCTCGCCGAAGAGGCGCTTGGCCTCGCCTTGCAGCCAGCCCTGCACGCGATCCTTGATCTGCTGAGGGTCGGCTTGCAGGGGCAGCGGCAACGCGAGCGCGGCCTGCTCGGCATCGAACGCGAGCGTGCCTTGCGGCGAACCGAGCGTGACGCGCACCGGATGACCGAGATAAGGCACCTGCGCACCATCCTTCCAGTCGACGTGCGGCAGCGCGCGTTGTTCGACACGCGTTTGCCATTCGATCAGCTTCGTGAAAATCCAGCGCTGCTTTTCGCTGATAGCGGTTTCGATGTCGGCCAGCGTGACCCAACGTGGTGCAGTGATCATCAGGCCACTGCTGTCGATCGCAAAGCCGATCGAGCGGCGTGACGAACGTTTGAGCTGGTAGTGAAGGGTCTGCGCGCCGAGCGTCAGGCTGCGCAATTTCGAGCCGTCGGGCGCGCGTGGCGCGTCCGGCTTCTGCGATGAAGGCGGCGTGGACGGCAGGATTGCCGGCTCGGCGAAGAGCGGCAGATCGAGTTGCCGGCTATCGAGCGCCGCAGCGGGCTGCGGCGTAGGAGACTTCTGCATCGGTTCAGGTTTCGCGCAATACGTGCCAGCGCAAATACGCCATCAAGGGCGCGGGCGCGTCAGATACGGGCGGCGGCGGGCGTGCTATCCGCTGCACGATACGCGGCAGGATCAATGCGACGCATCTCCGCTTCGATCCACGTCTCGACGCGCGTGTTCACTTCATCGGGCGTGAGCCCCTTCGTCTCGATCGGCTTGCCGATCGACACTGTGACTATACCCGCATATTTGAGAAACGAGTTGCGCGGCCACACACGTCCCGCGTTGTGCGCAATCGGCACGACCGGCGCACCAGTCCCTACCGCGAAGCGCGCACCACCGGTTTTGTATTTGCCCTGCTTGCCCGTTGGCGTGCGGGTGCCTTCCGGAAACATGATGACCCAGGCGCCTTCATTCATGCGCGCCTTGCCTTGCTTGATGACGGATTCGAACGCGTACTTGCCGTCCTTGCGGTTGATATGCACCATCTTTAGCAAGCCGAGCGCCCAGCCGAAAAACGGCACGTACAGCAGTTCGCGCTTGAAGACGTAGCACAGCGGCCGCGGCATCAATGCCGGAAACGCCAGCGTTTCCCATGCCGACTGATGCTTCGACAGCAACACGGCCGGCCCGTCAGGCAAATTCTCGAAGCCTTCGATACGGTACTTGATGCCGTTGATCCAGCGCACCGCGGCAACCGTTGAGCGGCACCAGCCGGCCGCCATCCAGTAGCGGCGCTCGGCGCGCATGAACGGGAAAGCGAGGAAGCAGGCGGTCGCGTAGGGAATCGTGTAGACCACCAGGTAGATCAGCAGCAACAGCGAACGGAGGAAGCGCATCGGAGGGGTGGTCAGTATTAAGGACGCGTGCAGATCGCGTCAATTTTGTTCTGTGGAGAGGAAGTCGAGCGCGAAGGCGCGCAGGTCGTCGTGGACCTTCGTGCCTTCAGGCAGTCCGCCAGCGTCGAGCGTCTTGCGGCCTTTGCCGGTCAACACCAGATGCGTCGCAAAACCGAGCGCCGCACCTGCCTGCAGGTCGCGCAGCGAGTCACCCACCGTCGGCGTCTCATCCGGATCCGCTTCGAAGCGTTCGGCGATCATCTTCAGCATGCCGGGCTTCGGCTTGCGGCACTCGCAATGATCCTCCGCCGTGTGTGGGCAGAAGAAGACCGCGTCGATGCGACCGCCGACTGCCGCGACCATCCGGTGCATCTTCAGATGCATCGCATTGAGCGCGTTCATGTCGAACAGACCCCGCCCGATACCTGACTGGTTCGTCGCGATCGCGACGCGATAGCCCGCCTGATTCAGCCGGGCGATCGCTTCGAGGCTGCCGGGCAGAGCAATCCACTCGTCCGGCGACCTGATGAACGCGTCGGAATCGACGTTGATCACGCCGTCGCGGTCGAGGACAACGACTTTTTTCGGGGATGTCGGCATGGTTCGGCGGCTCAGTGGGGGCGCTGGGTTGGGTCGCTCAGTTTGGTCACTTACGCCGCCAGCCTGGAGATGTCGGCGACGCAGTTCATCTGCTGATGCAGTGCACCGAGCAAGGCCAAACGGTTAGCGCGCAACGCCGGATCTTCAGCGTTGACCATCACGTCGTTGAAGAACGTGTCGACCGGTTCGCGCAACGCCGCAAGCGCAGTCAGCGCGCCCGTATATTCGTGGGCAGCCAGTTGCGACTGAACGCGCGGGGCCACTTGTTCAAGCTGCGCGTACAGCGCTTTTTCTGCCGCTTCGATCAGCAACGCAGGTTGCACGCCGCCCACCGGTGCGCCATCCGACTTCTTCAGGATGTTCGAAATGCGCTTGTTAGCTGCTGCGAGCGAGGCCGCTTCGCTGAGCGCCGAGAACTCGCGTACGGCGTCGAGGCGAGCAACGATGTCGTTCAGGCGCGTCGGGTTCAGCGCTAGCACCGCGTCGATTTCACCCGTCGAATAGCCGCGCTCGCGCAGCAGACCGCGCAGACGGTCCATGCAGAATTCGTAGATGGCTTGTGTCGAATCGGCGACGTTCGGCACCGCAGCGAATTGCGCGTAAGCGGTGCGCAGCAGTTCGACGAGGTCAACCTGCAACTCTTTTTCGACGAGGATCCGCAGCACGCCGAGCGCATGACGGCGCAGCGCGAACGGATCTTTCTCGCCGGTCGGTTGCAGACCGATGCCCCAGATGCCGACCAGCGTTTCGAGCTTGTCAGCCAGCGCGACGACCGTCCCGGTCGTCGTGGCCGGCAAGGCATCGCCGGAGAAACGTGGTTGATAGTGTTCCGTGCAGGCCAGCGCGACTTCTTCCGGTTCGCCATCGTGGCGCGCGTAGTACGTGCCCATCGTGCCTTGCAGTTCGGGGAATTCGCCGACCATGTCGGTGATCAGGTCGGCCTTGGCGAGCAGGGCAGCGCGTTTGGCTAGCGCGACATCCGCGCCCAGCAATGCGGCAATCGCCCCAGCCAGGGCCTCGACACGTTCGACGCGTTGCAGCGCCGAGCCGAGCTTGTTGTGATACACGACGTTGGCGAGCAGCGGCACGCGGTCGGCGAGTGGCTTCTTCTTGTCCTGCTCAAAGAAGAACTTCGCATCGGCCAGACGCGGACGCACCACGCGCTCGTTGCCTTCGATGATGTCGCCAGGCGTTTGCGTCTCGATGTTCGAGACGATCAGGAAACGCGAGCGCAGCTTGCCGACGACGTCGGTTAGTGCGAAGTACTTCTGGTTCGTCTGCATCGTCAGGATCAGACATTCCTGCGGGACTTGCAGGAATTCGTCCTCGAAGCGGCAGGTGTACACCACCGGCCATTCGACCAGCGACGTCACTTCGTCCAGCAGCGATTCCGGCATCACGACCTGATCGCCGTCGGCCTGCGCGAGCAGCTGCGTGCGGATGCTTTGCCTGCGCTCGGCGAAGCTCGCGACCACGTGAGT
>Ga0116109_1000024_pt1 | contig 44756 bp, 39 predicted proteins | sample June2015DPH_8_10_2_FD_89718 | JGI IMG/M metagenome (GOLD analysis project Ga0116109, IMG submission 89718) | Peatland microbial communities from SPRUCE experiment site at the Marcell Experimental Forest, Minnesota, USA - June2015DPH_8_10 | ecosystem: Environmental > Terrestrial > Soil > Wetlands... | reverse complement strand
CGTCGGCTACCACTGGGTGCCCGGCCACTGGGTCGCACACGGTCCGAACTACCACTGGGTCGACGGGCACTGGGCCTGAGCGTTCTGGGCAACCACAGCGGTGCGTTGCATCCACAAAGCGCCAACGCTATCTGAGCGCTGCGTGAAAGGCCGGTCTGAGTGAGTGCCAACGCAGCGCGGCGGACCGGATACGGCCCGTAAGCCATCCAAACATTGAGCACACAGCCACGCCGCGCGCCATCGGCGTGCTGGCTGGCTGCGCGCTCGCGGAGAGTAGAAATGAAAAGGAATCTTTTGGCCATCGCCTTGCTGGCGATCACGCTGGCCGGTTGTGTCGTAGTGCCGGGGCGACCGATGTATGTCCGCGCGGCGCCCGTTGTGATCTATTGATCAGATGATTGGTGGGATTGATGGCGCGACTGGTGGTGGGGCGCGCCACAGGGCAGCTCAGCGGGGCGGCGCATCGGCTTCGTCAGCTGCATCTGCCGCGTCGGCTTCATCCGCTTCCGGTTCGTCATTGATCAGTGCCTCGGGTATTTCCGGGACCGGCGCGGGTGCCGGTTGCGGAAGGGGCGCCATATAGCGCTGTGATAGCGCCTCGTACAGCGGCGGTGCAAAGATACGCGAGACACGGCTGGCGATCAGCGCGGTCGCCATCAGCGAGATCACGAGCGCGTGGCCGTTGATCATTTCCATCACGATCACGAACGACGTGATCGGTGCCTGCGTTACCGCGGCCAGGTAACCCACCATGGCGAGTGCGATCAGCATCTGCAATTGCATGCTGCCGAACACCATGTGCAGCAGGTTGCCGAAACCCGCCCCGATCGACAGCGACGGCGCAAAAATGCCGCCCGGAATGCCCGGCAAATACGAGCCGACCATCGAGATCATCTTCAGGAACGGGTAGAACACCGACAGTTGCTCGCGCCCGTCGAGCAGGCCGCGTGCTTCCGCGTAGCCGCTGCCAAAGGTCAAGCCGCCCGAAATCAGGCCGACACAGGCAATCACCAGCCCGCACAGCGCGGCAAACACGACCGGCCGCTCGCTATGTAGCTTGCGCAGCGGTGCGGGAATCCAGCGCGCGGTATTGAGCAGCAGCCAGCAAAAGACGCCGCCGGCGATGCCGGTCACAATGGCGGTGAGGACGATGGCCACCGCCAGCAGATCCGGGAAATGCGTACCGATCTCGATCGTGCCGAAATAGGTGTAGTTGCCGTTTATTCCAAGTGCTATCACCCCCGCGATGATGATCGCGGTAATCAGCACGCCGCTCGCACGGGCCTCGAAGCTGCGGGTGAGTTCCTCGATGGCGAAGACGATCCCGGCAAGCGGGGTGTTGAAGGCCGCCGACAGGCCCGCCGCTGCACCGGCCAGCACGAGTTGCCGCTCAATCAGCGCGTTTGAGCGCGGGTAGAACCGCCGCAGATTGAACATGAGCGCCGCACCGACCTGCACGGTCGGTCCTTCGCGGCCGATCGTAAAGCCGCCAAGGATGGCGAGGAACGACACGAGGATCTTGCCGAACATGATGCGGAACGACAGCAGGCGTTCGCCGTATTCGCCGGGTTTGGCGTGCAGGGTGGCGATCACCTGTGGAATACCGCTGCCTTCCGACCCGCGAAAGAATTTACGCGTGAGCCATACGGATAGTGCGGCGACGGCTGGCGTCACGAACAGCGGTAGCCAGATATGCCGGTGCTGCATGGCGCGGAACTCGCTGTAGCCGAAATCGATGAGCTTGGCATAGAGGACCGCGATGAAGCCGACCGCGATCGCGCCGAGCCAGAACACACCGTATTGGCGCCACAGGCGGCGAGTGCGTCGGGCGACGCTGGAGGACAGAGGTGGGAATGCCCGCATGGGATGATGGCTCAGGCAAAGCGTGAATTATAACGATCGATCGGGCTATCTGCCGGTGCGAAAGCAAATTGAAATAAGTGTGACAGGTGGGGCGGCTGGGCGATAATCCGCGCTTCGCCTTGCCGGGCCGCGCAGCAAACCTTCCGCCGCGTGTATAAGATGAAAGCATGGTCGGCTAAAATAATGTTGCGACCGAAACTATGACGGGCTATTTAATGAAGCGAATTCTTATCGTCAAGGTGACTTCACTAGGCGATATTGTGCAGGCCCTGCCGGTCATCGCCGACATCAAGCGTGCATTTCCTGGGGTGCAGGTCGACTGGGCGTCAGACGAAGCGTTTGCCGAAGTGGTTCACTGGAGCCAGAGCGTAGACCGCGTGCTGTTTGCACCGCTACGCCGCTTCAAAAAGTCACGCCGCTGGGTGGACCTCAAGGCGATTGCGGCATCCATCGGCGAGTTGCGGGCCTACCGCTACGATTGCATCATCGATATTCAAGGCGTCTACAAGAGCGCGATCATCGCCTTTCTGGCCCGCTCGTCGCGCCGCTTCGGCTATCGCAACAGGGACCTGGGCGAGCTCGGTGCCGCGTTCGCTTATACGAGCCGCTTTGGTCCGCGTCCGCCCGGTAACGCCTGGCAAGGCATGCGCATCAGCGCCGGAGAAGCGCTGGGTTATCAGCCGGAAGGGCCCTCCGTCTACGATATGAAACTGCCCGAGGCGGACACCGCACCGTTCGAGGCAGGTGACGCACCCGTCGCGGCGCTGTTTCATGCCACCTCCAAAGACGACAAGAAATGGCCGGTCACGCATTGGGCCGCCGTCGGCAACGAACTGTTGCGGCGCGGTTTTCGTGTCGTGTTGCCGTGGGGCTCGGCCGGTGAGCGTGAGGAAGCTGTCGCCATCGCGGCGCAGGTGCCGGGCGCGACCGTTTTGCCGCAGATGAGCGTAACCGGCATCGCCCACATGATCGACGCGTGCTCGCTCGTCATCGGTACGGACACCGGCTTTGTCCACGTCGCCCATGCCCTGCAAAAGCGCACGGTGATGATCTTTGTCGCGACCTCGCCCTCCCACTTCGGCATCGAAGCGCCGCATCGCTCCATCTCCATCGGCGACGGTCATTCAGTGCCGCCCGTGAGCGAAGCCTTGCAGGCCATCGACTACGTGCACAGCGACCCGCTTGACGCCACTGCGCCGAAGCATTCGGTCACTGCTGTCTGATTCCTTTCTGCCGGGCCGCCACTTGTGCGCCTCACGGGCGCGAGCGAGAGCAGGCGGCCCGCGTTCCGTCAAAAGAAAAAAGGCGTGACGGACAGTTCGCCCAAGTCAATGAGCGTTGCCACGGCACGCCTCTAAAAGCGCCCGCGTCGGGGAACGACGGGCGGAGAGGATCCTGCAATGAACACAACAGAACTTCATCCATAGAGACTGCTTGCGGCATGCTGAGTTCGCTCGTCGCCGCCGTGCCGGGCTCGTTGGTTGCCACTCGAGGCCAGCGGGAAGCAGCAGCGGTACAGGCGCATTACACGGCTGTTAAAAGTGTCGCTTTTAGTAGGTTTCCTACACGCATCTTACGAATGGCATATGCCTATGGATTGGGCACTGCATGCCCAAATGCAGGGTGGGCTTTGATGTGTCTTGGGGGCCGGCAGACGCCGGTCCGCCCGCCAGTGGGCCTCAAGCGGCGGGCGTCGCCGGGCAGCGCGGCGTAGTCGTGTGGCGGGCCGCGCAGGCGAGGCCACCGCGACGACTTTTACTTTGTGCGTGGCCATCCAGGAGCGGCAAAACCTGTACGCAGCGCAAATCATCGCTTACAAAATGCAACGCTCGCACACGCCCGCTTCGTGTCCAATCGACAGCATTCGAGCCGCGCTCGAATAACACTGAAACGACTGGAGAACGATGTGAAACGCTTGACGCTAACTTTGATTGCAGGTGCGCTGCTGGCTGCTGCGCTGGGTGGTTGCGTGATAGCGCCGGCACCGGGTTACTACGGCGGTGGCTACTACCATCATGGGTACTACTATTGATAAGTACGGGGAGTCGTAGCATGTACGGCATGCAGCGGCGTGCAGCGGCGTGCAGCGGCATGCAGCGGCGTGGGAGGCGAGGGCTTCAAACGCGGCAGAAATCAATCCGTCTCACGGTCCGCGCGAGCCGGTCGCGCGACGCTTGCCTGCCGAAGCGGCTGGTGTCGGTTCGAGCGGGCCGGAACAGGCCTAGCTCAGCATCAACTCGAAAGCCACCACCGCGACGATGGCTGCCGCGTTGGCGGCGAGCGCTTCCAGCACGATTGCTTTCCAGCTGGAAGGGCGGAAATGGATGGCCAGCAGCAGCGAGCCCAGCAGTGCCAGCGCAATGATCATCACGATGTCTGAGTTTTGAAGATAGAGCCTCACCGTGGCCTCCCTGCTCATCGGTATTTGACTTGAGTATATGCAAGTCAAAAAGCCGTGCAAGAGGGGAAACGCACCGGGTGGCGGAGGAGGCGGGCGAGGCTGCCCGCGCACCTGCACGGCGGGCAACTCATGCCAGAGTCGCGTTTACATCAAACGGGTGTCGCGCGTTTCGCGCATGCATAACACACCGAACAGACTGACGGCGGCGGCGATCGATACGTAGGCACCGACCCACGGTAGGCCGCCATGCGCGGCCAGCACCTGGGCAATGTACGGCGCCACCGACGCGCCGAGAATCCCGCCCAGGTTGTACGACACGCCTGCGCCGGTATAGCGCACGTGGGTCGGAAACAGTTCCGGCAGCAGTGCGCCCATCGGCGCGAAGGTCACGCCCATCAGGAACAGTTCGATCACGAGGAACAGCAGCACCAGCGGCATGGAACCACTGCCGAGCAGCGGCGCCATCGTGAAGCCCGAGAGGATCGCCGCGATGATGCCGACTATCAGCACCGGCTTGCGGCCGTAGCGGTCGCTCGCCCATGCGGCGAGCGGCGTGGCGAGCGCCATGAACAGCACCGCGACGCACAGCAGGCCGAGGAAGCTCGGACGCGGAATGTGTAGTACCGACACCCCGTACGAGAGCGAGAACGTCGTCGCGTTGTAGAACAGCGTGTAGCACACCACCATGGCCAACGCACCCAGCAGGGTCGGCCACCAGTATTGCGAGCAGAGCGTCGCGATCGGCACGCGCACCCGCTCTTCGCGTTCAATCGCGGCGCGGAAGGCCGGCGTCTCGGCGATCTTCAGACGCACGTACAAACCGAGCGCGACCAGCACCGCGCTGACGATGAACGGCACGCGCCAGCCCCAGCTACGGAACTGTTCGTCGGAGAGCGAGAGTGCCAGCCCGAAGAACAGGCCATTGGATGCCAGAAAGCCGATCGACGGCCCGAGTTGCGGAAACATGCCGTACCAGCCGCGCTTGCCGGCCGGGGCGTTTTCCGTGGCGAGCAACGCCGCGCCGCCCCACTCGCCGCCGAGGCCGATCCCTTGGCCGAAGCGCAGGACGCACAGCAGGATCGGCGCGAGGCTGCCGATCGAGTTATAGCCGGGAACGAAACCGATCAGCGTAGTCGAGAGGCCCATCACCAGCAGTGAGGCGACGAGAGTCGATTTGCGGCCGATACGGTCGCCGAAGTGGCCGAACAGGAACGAGCCGATCGGTCGCGCGACGAACGCAATGCCGAAGGTGACGAACGCGGAGAGCGCCTGCGCGGTAGCGGAGCCATGTGGGAAGAACACAGGTCCGATGACGAGCGCGGCGGCTGTCGCGTAGACGTAGAAATCGTAAAACTCGATCGCAGTGCCGATGAAGCTTGCGAAGATGATCCGCGAGCTGCTGTTTTGACCGGCCGCATTGGGCTGGGCCGCGGAAATCGGCGAGGTAGACATTCAAGGTCTCCAGTTTCGTGACGCAGAGTGGCGCGCCCGGTGGGCGGCGCGCTCGTACTGCGGCGTATTTTGTTTGGATTCGTGTGCGCCGCGGCGCTCGACGGCCAGCCATGGCCGCAGGTTGCGCGGGCAACGATTCGACAGCTTACAACGACGGACGATGGCCGGCGTGCCGGGCTACGGCTGTACCAGGGAAAAACCAGGGCGAAGCGCAGCGGCGGTCACGGCGGCAACAGCGGCCGGACAGAGCGGTGCAAAGCGCGCGGGTGGCGCGACGACGCGAAGGGCGGGCTGTGCAGCGCCGGCGGGTGGGCGGGCGGCGACAGCCGAGCCGGAGGATTCCGGCTGAGGGATTGGAAAATTATAGCGTGAGGGTGCGGGAGCCGCGCGGCAGCGCTGCAGCACGGCTGAGAATTCGAAACGCACGGCGATGTCGTGCGGGCACTGGCGAGTGAGCGCAACGACCTGCTGTCAATCGATCGTCTGCGCTTGCGGCGAGGCGAACTCGCGGAGTTGGAACTTGCCGTTGTCGTTGAACAGCCAATCCTCGAACAGCTCGACCTGGCCGCGCGTGTTGAGCAACCTCGAGGGCGGCTGCGGCAGCGGAGACGCGCGCCGCAGAGTTGCGAGCGCCGTGCTCTCGGCTTCGTCGTCGCCATTGGTGCGATACACGGCTGATTGCAACACCTGGCCGTTGCGGTCGACAGTGAAGGAAACCACCACCAGCGAACGCAGCATCGGCTGCAGCGTGCCTTGCAGCACGTACGACGGATTGCGATCGAGGATACGCCGGGCGACCGCCATGCGGTATTGATCGAGCGTCGCGCTGTTCACCGCCACGGGAGGTGTAATGAGCAGCGGCCGATCTGGCGGCGTGATGGTGCAACCGGCCGCCGCGAGAGCAATAGCGAGCGTGAGAGCCGCGCCGCGTGCGCGCGACGGCCACGAGCCACGGACTGAAGTCTTGCAACGAAGGTAGCGTGTGCGGGTGAGCATCGCAGGAGAAGCTCGGGAGCAAGGCGTAGCTTCATGGTAGTCAAAACCGGCCAGGTTTCAATGAGCATTGGCCCTGAATAGCACACGACGAACACCTGGCGGGCGATACACGCACCTCTATCCCGGCGGCGTAGATACGACCGGCGGTCTCTGTCAGAATCGTGAGGGCATCGAGTTGTGCGATTCCCTTTTTTGACGGACGCCATGAAGGACGCCATGACTGACCACATCTCACTGGTCCTCTTCGACCTCGACGACGTGTTGTGCCACTACGACCGTTCAGCGCGCATCGCGCATATTGCGGCCGTCGTCGGCCGTGATGCGCAAGCGGTCCGCCAGGCGATCTGGGACTCGGGTCTCGAAGGGCGCGCGGACGCGGGGCTGGTCAGCGACGCTGATTACCTCGACGAACTAGGCGCGCTGTTGAGCTATCCGCTCACGCTGGACGACTGGCTCGACGCGCGTCGTGCCGCGATGACGCCGGACCCCGAGGCGATCGCCCTCGCAGGAGCAGTCGCGGCTCAACATAGGGTCGCAGTGCTCACCAACAACTGCTGTCTGCTCGCCGATCACATCCATTATCTGTGTCCGCCGGTCGCCCGGGTATTCGGCGCGCAGGTGTACGCGTCGGCGTCTTTCGGGGCCGCCAAGCCTTCCCCCGATCTGTATCGGCGCTGTGTGGCGCATCTCGGGGTAGCCCCTGCAGAGGCGTTTTTTATCGACGATGTCGAGGCGAACGTCACAGGTGCGATCGAGGCGGGCCTGCGTGCTTACCGGTTCACAGGAAATGAAGCGCTTGCGCGCGAACTGGCTTACCATCGCCTGCTGTAGTGGCGCGGTCACGGCGCGCCAGACGGTCTGCACAACCAGGAAGCCACGCACAAGCTCCACGGAACCTCGACGATGATTACCTGCTACCTTCGCTACATCATTGATCCCCACAAGCTCAAGGAGTTTGAGCATTACGGCAAACTGTGGATTCCGCTCGTCGAGAAATTCGGCGGCCAGCATCACGGCTATTTCATGCCGTCGGAAGGTTTCAGCAATGTCGCGCTCGCGATGTTTACCTTTCCCTCACTGGCGCTTTATGAGGAGTACCGTAACAAGTCGTTCGCTGATCCCGATTGTCTGGCTGCGGTAGCTTATGCTGAGCAAACGCGCTGCATCGTCAGCTACGAGCGTAGCTTTTTCCGCCCGGTATTCGGGTAAGCCGCGCACATGGGGGCTGGTGGGGCGCCGTACGATCGCCGGAATCGGTGCTGCGCGCGCCTTACCGGCCCCAAAGCGGCGCGGGCGCGCGTGCCGAAGATGTAACCTCGTAACGTCGCGAAACAAGACCGTAGCCAAACTGTAGCTTCGAGTCTCTAGGATGTCGACATCGCCCATGCATTTACCAATGGAGGTGTCAGATGCTGAGCCATCATGAACTCGCGACGCTGATGTTGCTCCGGGACACCGGGCCGCATCTGGAAGAATTCGATCCCGACGTGCTTGCATTGCGCCACTATGAGCTTGTCGAAGTGCGCCAGCTCGAGCGCCAAGGCGTAACTTTGCAACTGACTCGTCGTGGCCGCGAGTTGTTGCAGCGCTTGCATCCTGAGGGCGGCAAGCTGCAATAGACGTGTTGCACGCGCGATGTGCCTTGGGTCGTGCGTTGAGGGGGCGGCCGGCACGAAAGCGTTATTGCGACCGAGTGTCGCATGCGCTGTATCCGGTGCTTAATCTTGCCCCGGCGCCTGAGCGCCACCCACGGCTGTACCCTTGCCGGAATCCCACTGCCAGCCGCCACCGGGATTCTTCATCAGCGTAGCGGGGTGCTGCGACATCAGCGATTGCGTATACTTCAGGTTCTGTTCACTCGCGACCGGACGAGCTCGGAAAGGACGTGCGCGGGCGTTACGATGTGTGTTTCCACAGTCTCGGAATATTACCGACGGCTTGCTTACGGTTACATCCGACGGGCTTGCCGAATGCCTGTGAGCCTTTTGCGCGGCGGCGGGGAATAAATCCTGCTGGAAGATTTATGACAGGAAGCTTGCGGTGTAATGGGCCGAAAAAAACCATGGCTTTGAAGTAATTGTATTGCGGCTCAGAGTGGAATAGCGTTCAGTAGTACTTTGGGGACACCAGTTCGGTGCCGGTTTCTGTCGTGGAGAACGTTGTGAAAAGGTTGAATATTTTGCTCGGAGTGGCAGCCGCGGCGATGGTCTGTGCGAGCGGCGTGGCGCATGCAGCACACGTGGGGGTGTACATCGGAGGTGGGGGCTACTACTACCCGTGGGGGCCGGCGTACTATCCGTACCCGCCGGCGGTCGCCGTCCCGGTACCGGTGCCGGCGCAGCCGCAGGAGTACGTGGAGCAGGGCCAGTCCGGTCCGGCTCCGGTGCAGGCGGCGCCTGGCCAACAGGGTGGCACCTGGTACTACTGCGATGACTCCAAAACCTACTACCCGTACGTGAAGTCGTGCTCGTCGGGTTGGCGTCCGGTGCCTGCGCAACAGTCGCAGGGCCCTGCAAACTAAAAACGTATTACCGCAAAGAGAAGCAAATGAAATATCCAAGGTTAGCTTTAATTGCCTCGCTGAGTTTTCTCGGAGCGTGTTCGGTCATGCCTCAGGGCCCTAGCGTCATGGCGCTGCCCGGTTCCGGTAAGACTTTCGATCAGTTCCGCGCTGACGACAATTCGTGCCGGCAATTCGCGTTTCAGCAGGTGGGTGGGGCAACGACCAACCAGGCGGCGACCAACAGCGCGGTGGGTAGCGCGGTTGTCGGCACGGCGCTCGGCGCCGCGGCCGGCGCGGCCTTCAACGGCGGCAGCGGCGCGGCGGTTGGCGCGGGTGCTGGCCTGCTGGCTGGTACCCTGTTCGGTGCAAACGCTGCGCAGGGTTCGGCTTACGACGTCCAGCGCCGCTACGACTATGCTTATCTGCAATGTATGTACGCGAACGGCGACCGGATTCCGGTGCAGGGCCGCATGCGCACCGTACAGCCTCCCCAGGATGGTGGTTACGTGACTTCGCCGCCGCCCCCGCCGCCGGGCTCGCCGCCGCCTCCGCCCGGCGCGTATTGATCGGATCGAAGTTGCCGGAGGTGTTTTACCCGAACGCGGCTGCCGCTTCCAACGGCAGCCGCGTTGTCATTTGGGGCGGTGGTTTCAGGCCGCCGCGCGGCGCCGGCCCCGCGAGCGCATCCAGGACTGCAGGCGGTCGATGTACAGATACACGACTGGTGTCGTGTAGAGCGTGAGCACCTGGCTGACAATCAGGCCGCCGACAATCGAAATGCCAAGCGGCCGGCGCAGATCGGCACCCTCGCCATGGCCAAAAGCGAGCGGCAGCGCGCCGAGCAACGCGGCGCAAGTAGTCATCATGATCGGTCTGAAGCGCATCAGCAGGCGCGATAGATCGCGTCGCGCGGCGACATCCCTTCACCTTCGGCGTCGATGGCGAAGTCCACCATCATGATGGCGTTCTTCTTGACGATGCCGATCAGCAGGATCACGCCGATCAGCGACATGACCGTGAATTCGACGTGAAACGCCATCAAGGCGAGCAAGGCACCGACGCTCGCCGACGGCAGCGTGGAGAGAATCGTCAGAGGGTGCGCGTAGCTTTCGTAGAGGATGCCGAGCACGATATAAACAGCCGTGAGCGCCGCCAGGATCAGCAGCGGTTCGTCTGACAGCGATTGCTGGAAGGTGCGCGCCGTGCCCTGAAAACCTCCGTGGATCGAACCGGGCATGCGAATCTCCGCCATGGTCCGGTCGATCGCGGCGACAGCAGTGGAGAGGGGCTCGTTGGGCGGCAGGTTGAAAGAGATCGTGGTGGCGACGAAATTGCCCTGGTGATTGACGCCAAGCGGCGTGTGGCCCGGGTCCCAGCGCGCGAAGGTGCTGAACGGAATCATGGTCTCCTGCGCGGTGCTGACCGAGGTGCCCGCCGAGGCGCTGGAATGCCCGCTGGCGGCCAGCGAGTTGATCGCGAGGTTGCGCGCCGAGTCGGCGGCGATCTCGGCTGCGGTGGTCGCTACGCTAGAGGTGCTGGAAGTGCTGGAGCCGCCGGATGCCGAGCCCGCACCGCCCGCGCCCGCGCCGGCAGCCCCCGCGATCGCAAAGGGCGTGGCGGCGGGTGTCGCGGGTGAGCCGCTAATCGTGGTCGTCGTGCTGGAAGGCGGAGGCGGCTGGGTCGGCGTGGCCGTGCCGCCGGCGGTCACTGCCGGACCGATGCCCGCCGCGGTCGTAGCCGGATTCGACGAGCCGCCGCCCGAACTATTGGAATTGGCCGAGCTCGTGGCCGTCGAGACCGTACCGGCCACGGCATTGGTCGATTGCGTGCCGCTCGGCGTGCCGCCTGAGGTGCTCACGTATAATTCGTCGAGCGTTTCCGGATATTGCCAATAGCGCGGCGCCACTTCCATCACGACGTAGTACTGGTTTAACGGGTTATAGATCGTCGACACGAGTCGCTGGCCGTATGCGTCGTAAAGCGTGTTGTCGATCTGCGCCGGCGTGATGCCTAGACGTGCCGCGGTGCCACGATCGATATCCACATCCGCTTCGAGGCCACCTTGCTGCTGGTCCGAGTTGACGTCCTCCAGTTCGGGCACGTTTTGCAGCGCCTGCGTGAGACGGGGCGCCCATGTGTAGAGTTCGGTGGTCGAATCGCCGAGCAGCGTGAACTGATATTGCGCGTTGCTCTGCCGGCCGCCGACCCGGATGTCCTGCACCGATTGCAGATAGAGCCGACCGCCTGGCACGGCGTTGAGCTTCGGGCGCAGCCGGGCGATCACCTCGTCGGCGGTTTCACTGCGTTGCGATAACGGTTTGAGCGCGACGTAGACAGAACCCGTGTTGGTCTGTCTGCCCCCGGTGAAGCCGACCACATTCTCCACGGCCGGATCGTCGCCAATGATCTTCATGACCTGTCTGAGCTTCGGTCCCATTGCCTGGAACGACGTACTCTGGTCGGCCTGGATGCCGCCAATCAGGCGCCCAGTGTCTTCCTGCGGGGAAAAACCTTTAGGAATCATCACGTATAGAAAGACGTTCAGCGCCATGGTGGCGAAGAGCGTCATAAGAAGCAGAAACGGATGACGCAGCGACCATTCAAGCGAGCGGGCATAGCCGTCATTCAGGCGCTGCAACGGCACGGCAAACAGCCGGCCGACGCGGGTGGATGTCTTCGGCCCGGCAGTGCGTAGAAGTCGCGAACACATGACGGGCGTGGTGGTGAGCGAAACCACCAGCGAGACCGCAATGGCGAGTGACAGCGTCACCGCAAATTCGCGGAACAGGCGCCCGATGATGCCGCTCATCAGCAGGATCGGGATGAACACCGCGACGAGCGAAATCGAAATCGACAGCACCGTGAAGCCTACCTCGCGTGCGCCGACCAACGCCGCCTGCATGCGCGGCATTCCCGCCTCCATGTGGCGGGCGATATTTTCGAGCACGACGATCGCGTCGTCGACCACGAAACCTGTGGCGATGGTCAATGCCATCAGCGAGAGGTTGTCGATCGAATAGCCGAACAGGTACATGAAGCCGAACGTGCCGATGATCGATACTGGCACGGCCGCGCTCGGGATCAGCGCCGCGCGTCCGCTGCCGAGGAAGATGAAGACGACGAGGATCACGAGGCCTACCGCGATGATCAACGTCGCTTCGGTGTCGTGCAGTGAGGCGCGGATCGTCGTGGAGCGGTCGGAGGCTTCGATCACGTCGACGTCAGCGGGCAACGCGGGCTTGAGTTGCTCGATCTGCTTGCGCACGCCGTCCACTGTGCTGATGATATTGGCGCCTGGCTGGCGGTACAGCATCACCAGCACGGCTGGCTGGTTGTCGCGCGCGAGGCCGAGATTGCGCAGGTCCTCGACCGAGTCGACGATCTCGCCGGCATCGGAGAGCTTGACCCCCGCGCCGTTGCGATACGCGATGATCAGATCCTTGTACTGGTCCGCGATGCGTGCCTGATCATTGGCGTAAAGCTGATAGCGCTGACCGTAACTTTCGATGATGCCTTTGGGGCTGTTGGCGTTGGCCGAGGCGAGCGCGGCCCGCACGTCTTCAAGACCGATGCCATAGTGATACAGCGCCGTGGGATTCAGCTCCACTCGTACCGCCGGGTTGGCCGAGCCGTTGACATCGACCTCGCCGATGCCGGGCAACTGCGACAACGATTGCGCGAGAATCGTCGAGGCCAGATCGTAGAGCTTCGCACGCCGCAGCGTGTGCGAGGTGAGCGCGAGAATCAGGATCGGGGCGTCGGCAGGATTGACCTTGTGATAAGTCGGGTTGCTGCGCAGGCTGGTCGGCAGATCGGCGCGCGCTGCGTTGATGGCCGCTTGCACGTCGCGCGCCGCGCCGTTGATGTCGCGGTCCAGCCCGAACTGCAAGGTCACGCGCGCTGAACCCACCGTGTTTTGCGACGTCATCTCCGTCACGTCGGCTATCTGTCCGAGATGCCGTTCAAGGGGACTCGCGACGCTGTTGGCGACGGTGTCGGGACTCGCGCCCGGCAGGCTCGCCTGCACCGAAATAGTCGGAAAGTCGACTTGCGGCAGCGGGGCGACGGGAAGTTTGATAAAAGCGAAGACACCGGCGAGCGCCACGCCCAACGAAAGCAAAGTCGTCGCAACGGGGCGTTCGATAAAGGGCCGTGAGAGGTTCATCGACAGGAGGAGGGGCTGGCGAGGCAGCGTCTGTCGATGCTGAGGAGGAACTTCTTGCGGGCGTTACACTCTTTTTTCCGCGGGTTACGGCGTAACGGTCAGGAAATAATTGTCAGCTTAGAGGCCGCAGAATCAAGGCCGCCTGGCGCACGATCACGAGCGGTAACAAAGTGCGCGTCGTAGAGCGGAACTTCACGCGTGGTGTGCTATTCGCTGCCCTGCAGCTCGGATTGCACCGATGTAATTGTCCGAAACATAGCTGCAACACGACGACGCTCAAATCCTCCTAAACTGCAATTGCCTCTCCCAAGGAGGCATCGGTGGAAGGTCTTTATTTGCCCGCTTCGGCGGGCATTCTTTTGTGCCTGGCCAGCGTGTGCGTGAAGCGCATCGCGCAGCGCCAAGGCTTCGCGATGCGCGTGTCCTTACCGATGCCAGCCGCCGCCCCAACCGCCGCCCACTCCAACCCCAACGTTGACCGCCGGGGCTGCGTAGTATCCGTATGCCGGTGCGTATCCGTAGCCGTACCCGTACGGCGACGGTGCGACAACGCAACCACCCAGGCTGGCCGCAAGTGCAATTAGCGCGATAACTCTGAGCATGATGATCCCTCCTTTGTAAGTTGGAGCCATGCGCCGTGGCGTTCGTTCGGGCCGACCTTGGGTGTCGCGTGACGGCGCATTACGGCGCTGATGACGCCGGTCCCTCCTGCGGGGCGGCCGCGCTGTTTGCGCCGCGACAATGGGGGCGAGTCGTATTTACAGATGCTTACGTTCTACTTGGTCTGACGAATGCGTCGTTGCGTCGAAAACGCATGATCCTTCAACGGCCACTGTTGTGGAAAATCCCAGGTGTTGCGCGCTCGCTACCTTGCAACGCATCCAGCGTTGCTATGATGGGAGTCACTGTTCCTTGGGAGCGGCAAACATGGCGATCAGAGATTTGACCAAAAGCGAACGGCAGCATGCCGCCATCGCCGAAGCACGCAAGCTGGCAGACAGCGGCGCGTATCATGACTACACCGACATCGAATACGTGTTGCGTTTTGACCAAGGATTGTCGGATGTATCGGCGTTGCTTGACAGTCAGCCCATACACCGCGATCTGAATCGCCGCTGTGCGGATGCGCGCGAGAAACAGACACTGGTAGCGGTGTGAGCGGGCCCGGTCGCTCGGACGGCACCATAAAAAAGCCCGCCGGTCGGGGCGGGCTAAGCTGAGGAGATTCACACAACACACCTCATGGGGGATGAGGTGAATCCAGTGTAGCCGTGCGTGAAGCACATTGGGTTTCATAAGCTCTTACAGCTATTACGCTCCGTGACGAGGGTCTGCATGGCGTTGCTGCGGAGCGTGTTTACTTGTTGGCGCGCCTATTGGCATAGATATGCATCTTCGAATACCCCTTCGATACCGTTTCGAGACCAGGTGAGTCGGCAGTCCTGATTCGGGGTTAGTCCCAAAGCTTGACGTGTAGACGCCGGGCCGTATGCGAGAGCGTCTACCAGGCATGCAACGCAGCGCAATGCTATGCAATGCAACGAGGATGTTTCAAGGAATGCTTGTGGGATGCTACAAGCATCGTGCGGTGCAATCGGATTACGCCTTGATATCTTGCTGATATCGCATTGCTGGCATCTGCTTGGCAAGTGCTCACCATTGCTTACAGCCAAGGTAGCGATTGGTGCTGGTTAAGGTTGGGATTAAGGCTAACCCACGGCTGCCGTTTTTGGGATGCCTGGCGCCGGAAGCAGCACCGCTTTCGATACCGTTGGAATGATCGCTAGCTAGTCGCGTGGTGCACCGCCTGGCGCGCATGAACAATACTTTTGAGTTCGGCGGGTTCTTTGACGGGTAGAAACGAAAAACGGGCCGATAGGCCCGTATTCGTTGGTATCCTGGCGGAGGCGGTGAGATTCGAACTCACGGAAGGATTGCTCCTTCGCCGGTTTTCAAGACCGGTGCCTTAAACCGCTCGGCCACACCTCCAAGCCCGAAATTGTAACCTGAAATCTCTCCGCCACGGCAACCCCGCACGCAAAATCGCTGCGCGGCTACGACTGCGGGTCCTTCAGAAACAACTCCTGCAGATCGTTCAGGAAAGCTTGCCCAAGTGGTGTCGGTGCGATCTTTTCATAATCGCGCACGATCAGCCCGCGCTGTTCCGCCTTCTGCAACGCAGGTTCGATCGACGTCATCGACATGCCGGTACGCTCGATGAACCGATGCACCGGAAATCCCTCCACGAGCCGCAGCGCGTTCAACATGAATTCGAACGGCAGATCGTGCGGCCCGACCTCGTGCTCTTCATGCACCGGCGTCCCCGCTTTAGCCTGCTCGATGAAGGTCGTCGGATGCTTGTAGCGCATCTGCCGCAGGATGCGATTCGGAAACGACAGCTTGGTATGGGCGCCGGCGCCGATGCCCAGGTAGTCGCCAAAGCGCCAGTAGTTGAGGTTGTGCTGGCTTTGCCGATGCGGCTGCGCATACGCCGACACCTCATAGCGCCCGTAACCGGCTGCGGCGGTGCGTTCGTGAATCCAGTCCTGCATGTCAGCGGACGAATCGTCGTCCGGCAGCGGCGGCGGGAATTTCGCAAACAGCGTGTTCGGCTCGAGCGTCAGGTGATACAGCGAAAGATGCGGCGGCGCGAACGACAACGCCGTTTCGATATCCGCCTGACACTCCGCGAGCGTTTGTCGCGGCAGCGCGAACATCAGGTCGAGATTGAAGTTGTCGAAGGTATTGGCCGCGATTTCCACCGCATGGCGCGCCTGCGCCGCGTCGTGGATCCGCCCGAGCGCCTTTAGATGCGCTTCGTTGAAGCTCTGGATGCCCACCGACAACCGGTTCACGCCGCTCGCTCGAAATTGCGCAAACTTGTCCGCCTCGAAGGTGCCGGGGTTGGCTTCGAGCGTAATCTCGGCATCGGCATCGAGCGGCAGCAGCGCGCGCACATCGGAGAGCAGCCGGTCGAGTCCCGCCGCCGACAGCAGGCTAGGCGTACCGCCGCCGATGAACACCGTATGCACCTGGCGGCCCCACACGAGCGGCAACGCCAGTTCGAGATCGGTGCGCAGTGCGTCGAGGTATTCATTCTCGGGGAACGCGTCGCCTTTCCACTCGTGCGAGTTGAAGTCGCAGTACGGACATTTGCGCACGCACCACGGGAAGTGCACGTACAGCGCCAGCGGGGGCAAGGACGTGAGATGGATGCGGCCCGGCGCGGTGAAAGCCTTGATCACCCCGGCGCCGCTCTGGCCGGCGGGCTGGATGGGAATCACGCTTCCTCCGTCAGACGCGCGAGCAGTTGCCGCAATGCGATCGCGCGATGGCTGCCGGCGTTTTTCACGGCTGGATCGAGCTCCGCAGCGGTTGCGTTCAGTTCCGGCAGGAAGAAGTGCGGGTCGTAGCCGAAGCCTTGTGCGCCGCGTGGCACGTCGATGATCTGCCCGGGCCAGCGGCCTTCGGCGATCAACGGCTCGGGGTCCTCAGCATGACGCACGAGGACGAGTGCGCAGAAATAGTAGGCGCGTCGGTCGGCCTCACCCTGCAGTTGCTCGACCAGACGCGCGTTGTTCGCCGCGTCGCTCTTCGGGCCGCCGGCCAGTTGCGCGTAGCGAGCCGAATACAGGCCCGGCGCGCCACGCAGTGCCCGCACGCAGAGTCCGGAATCGTCAGCGAGTGCGGGCAATCCCGTGAGTTTTGCCGCGTGACGGGCCTTCGTTAGCGCGTTTTCGACGAAGGTGGGATACGGCTCTTCCGCCTCCGGCACGTTGAGCGTGCCTTGCGGAATCAATTCAATGCCGGCCGCGCCAAGCAGCGCCGCAAACTCCCGCAGCTTGCCCGCGTTGTTCGAGGCGAGCACTACTTTGCCGAGCCCGAGCGACGCATGCGCCGCGTTCGAGTCACGCGAAGCCGCGCCGCCGGCGCTTTGACGATCATTCACCCTTCAACTCCAGCGCTTGCTTCTGTTTCGCAACCAGCGTGCTGATGCCGTCGCGTGCGAGATCAAGCAGCGTATTCATTTCGTCGCGCGAGAACGGCGTCCCTTCGGCTGTTCCCTGAACTTCGACGAAGCCGCCTGCGCCGGTCATCACCACGTTCATGTCGGTGTCGCACTGCGAGTCTTCGTCGTAGTCGAGATCCAGCACCGGCAGGCCGTTGTAGACGCCCACCGAAATCGCCGCTACAAAGTCCGTAATCGGTGAGCTTTCGATCCGGCCGCTGGCGAGCAGTTTTGTCACTGCATCGTGCGCGGCGACAAATGCGCCGGTGATGCTGGCCGTGCGCGTGCCGCCGTCGGCCTGGATCACGTCGCAATCGATATTCATCGTACGTTGGCCGAGCTTCTCGAGATCGAACACCGAACGCAGTGCACGGCCGATCAGCCGCTGGATTTCCTGGGTGCGGCCGGTCTGTTTGCCACGAGCGGCTTCGCGGTCGTTACGGGTGTTGGTGGCGCGCGGAAGCATGCCGTATTCGGCCGTCAGCCAGCCCTGGCCGCGATCGCGCAGGAAGCCCGGCACGGTCTCGGCAACGCTCGCCGTGCAGATCACCTTGGTGTCGCCGAATTCGACCAGCACCGAACCCTCCGCATGCTTCGTATAGTGACGCGTGATACGCACATCGCGCAGCTGGTCGGCGCGGCGGCCGCTGGGGCGGCTTTTGGAAAAAGTGGTGGTGTCGTTCATCGTTGGAGATCGGTGTGGAGAGATGGCGGGAGGAAACCGCGATTTTACCGCCGATCCGTCTGACCGGCTCCCCGCAGGCCCCGGAAGTCTCCGTGGGACGGCCCCTCCGCCAAAAATGGGATAATGCCGGTTGCCCGCCCCGCGTCTCGTACACGCCGGGCGATTCGACTCTTCCGGCCAGCCCCTCAACGGCATGGCCCCATCGCGAGACAAATGATGATCTACAGCATGACTGGCTATGCGAGCGCCACGCGCGAACTCGCAGCGGCCTCAGGCAACGGCGGCGTGAGCGTATCGGTCGAACTGCGCACGGTGAACTCGCGCTTCCTCGATCTGAACTTCCGGATGCCCGAAGACGTGCGGGTCTGCGAGCCGACCCTGCGCGAAATGCTGATGAACAAACTCTCGCGCGGCAAGGTGGATATTCGTATCAATCTGCAGCGCAGCGAACAGTCGGCGAACGCCGGCGCGATCAATCATGACGCTCTGAGCCAGCTTGCGCTGCTGGAACGCGCGGTGGTCAACGCGTTTCCGGAGGCGGGTCGCCTGCGGACCGGCGAAATCCTGCGCTGGCCGGGTGTGCTGGCTGAAAGCGGCGTGGCTGCTGAGACGCTGCGTGATGCGGTGCTCGCGTGCGGCAAGCAGGCGATTACCGATCTGATCGACGTGCGCGGCCGCGAGGGCGCCCAACTGGCGACGATGCTGCTTGCCAACGTCACGGAGATGGAAGCGATCGTCGCGAAGATCACACCGCTGGTACCGGAGCTGATCACCAGGCATCAGCAGAAGATCGTCGAGCGGCTGCAGGAAGCGCTGGGTATTGCCGTGCCGGATACGGTGACGACCAGCATTTCGCGCGAGGAAATCGCCGAGCGTATCCGTCAGGAAGTGACGATGTACGGCATCCGCATTGATATCACGGAAGAGCTGTCGCGCCTGACCGCGCATCTGAACGAAACGCGTCACGTGATCGAGAAGGGTGGCAAGGTGGGCAAGCGCCTCGACTTCATGATGCAGGAGCTCAATCGCGAAGCGAACACGCTTGGCTCGAAGGCCGCGGCGAAGGAACTGGCGGACTCGTCGATGACCCTGAAGCTGCTCATCGAACAGATGCGCGAGCAGGTACAAAATCTGGAGTAATTCTCGAGCCACTCTCGGACAACGATCGCAATGACCGACCACACACGCGAAAGCAGCGCACCGCGCAACCCTTACGCCGGTGCTTATCCCGGCAATCTGTTCATGGTGGTCGCGCCTTCGGGCGCGGGCAAATCGACGCTCGTCAACGCGCTGCTCGCGCGTGACGAAGCGATCCGCCTTTCGATCTCCTACACGACGCGTCCACCGCGTCCGAAGGAAAAGGACGGCGAGCATTACCACTTCACGACGGTCGACGACTTTCTCAAGCGTCACGCAGAGGGCGAGTTCCTCGAAAGCGCGGAGGTGCATGGCAACTACTATGCGACCTCGCGTCTGTGGATCGAAGAGCAGATGAAAAGCGGGCATGATGTGCTGCTCGAAATCGACTGGCAGGGCGCGCAACAGGTGAAAAAGCAGTTTCGCAATGCCGTCGAAATCTTCATTCTGCCGCCCTCGCTCGAAGCGCTCGAAGAGCGTTTGAGAAAGCGCGGCCAGGATGAGCCGAACGTGATCACGCGGCGCCTGCTGGCGGCCGGTAGCGAGATCGCGCACTCGGCTGAAGCGGAGTACGTGGTGATCAACGAGAACTTCGACCGCGCACTGGCGGAGCTGCAGTGTCTCGTTGCCTCGACGCGCTTGCGCTTCGCCTCGCAATACGCACGCCACACGGACCTTTTTGTGCAGCTTGGCATCCACCTCCCGCACGCGTGATCGCGGCGAGGTATCGAGCACATAAGGTAGAATAAGCGACATACTGAGAAGGAATCCAACATGGCCCGCATTACCGTCGAAGACTGTCTGAAAATGATCCCGAATCGTTTCGAACTGGCACTTGCCGCAACTTATCGCGCACGCCAGCTCGCACAAGGGCACACGCCGAAGATCGAAAGCCGCGACAAGCCCACCGTTGTCGCGCTGCGTGAAATCGCGGCAGGCCAGGTTGGCGTCGAAATGCTGAAGAAGGTACCGGTCTAAGGTACGCTTCATCCGCTTTCGATTGCCATGTAATTCAACACACGCGTGCAGACCGGCGTCCAACCTGATACGGAGGCGAATATGAGCACCAATCCCTCGCCCCCCGTCACGGAAGTGGAGCACGAAGCCCAGGAAGGCGACTCACCGGCTTCTGCACGCAAGTATATCGACGCGGTCCTCGAACAGTCGTTTCGCCATCTGTTCGGGCCGACCGCCACGCCGGAGCAGCCGCGCCGGCACGACGTCGTTTCGATCGCCAAGCTGACGTCCGCTTTGTCCGGCTATCTGTCGCCGGAAGAGATCAAGGACGTCAAGGCAGCGTTCCACTTCAGCGACGAGGCCCACCTCGGTCAGTATCGCCAGAGCGGCGAGCCCTACATTACGCACCCGGTTGCTGTCGCGGAGACCTGCGCCAGCTGGAAGCTCGACGCCCAGTCGATCATGGCGGCGTTGCTGCATGACGTAATGGAAGACCAAGGGGTGACCAAGGCCGAACTCGCCGAGCGCTTCGGGGCGAAGGTCGCTGAACTGGTCGACGGCTTGTCGAAGCTGGACAAGATGGAGTTTCGCAATCGCGAGGAAGCGCAGGCGGAGAATTTCCGCAAGATGCTGCTCGCGATGGCGCGCGACGTGCGCGTGATTCTCGTCAAGCTGGCCGACCGGCTGCACAACATGCGCACCCTCGGCGCGGTGCCGCCGGAAAAACGCCGCCGGGTAGCGCGTGAAACGCTGGATATCTACGCGCCAATCGCCCACCGGCTGGGTCTGAACAATACCTACCGCGAGCTGCAGGACCTGAGCTTCGCGAACTTCAACCCGCATCGGTATGCCACGCTCGAAAAAGCCGTCAAGGCGGCGCGCGGCAACCGGCGGGAAGTGGTCGGCAAGATTCTGGAGTCGGTGCAGCGCGCCATTTCGGACGCGAAGCTCGACGCCGAAGTCACCGGCCGCGAAAAAACCATCTTCAGCATCTACAAGAAGATGCGCGACAAGCAGTTGTCGTTCTCGCAGGTGCTCGACGTGTATGGGTTCCGCGTGGTCGTCGACAGCGCGCTGGAGTGCTACACCTGCATCGGCGCGCTGCATGCGCTCTATAAGCCGGTGCCGGGCAAGTTCAAGGACTACATCGCGATCCCGAAGGTGAACGGCTACCAGTCGCTGCACACCACGCTGGTGGGTCCGTTTGGCGCGCCCATCGAGTTTCAGGTACGCACGCGCAAGATGCACGAGATCGCCGAAGCGGGCGTCGCGGCGCATTGGCTGTACAAGAACGGCGGCGCCGACCTGAACGACGTGCAAAAGCGCGCGCATCAGTGGCTCAAGTCGCTGCTCGATATTCAGAGCGAAGCGGGCGACTCGAGCGAATTCCTCGAGCATGTGAAGATCGATCTGTTCCCGGATGCGGTCTATGTGTTTACGCCGAAGTCGAAAATCATGGCGCTGCCGCGCGGCGCGACCGCACTCGATTTCGCGTATTCGATCCACAGCGACCTGGGCAACCAGTGCGTCGCGGTGAAGATCAACAATGAATTGCTGCCGTTGCGTACCGAACTGAAGAGCGGCGATATCGTCGAAGTGATCACGGCGCCGTATTCGAAGCCGAATCCGGCCTGGCTCGGTTTTGTGCGAAGCGGGAAGGCGCGTTCGGCCATCCGTCACTATCTGAAGACGATGCGTCTAACGGAGTCGGTGCAGTTGGGCGAACGGCTGGTCGATCAGGCACTGAAGGGTTACGACCTCGCGCTGTCGGATGTCACGCCGGAAGCTTGGGAAAAGCTGGTCCAGTGGACCGGCAACAAGAGTCGTCAGGAAATTTTCGCGGATATCGGCCTCGGCCGGCGCGTGGCGGCGGTGATGGCCAAGCGTATTGAGGTGCTGATGAATGGCCACGATGCCGACGACGACGGCTCGCGCTCCGAATCCGGTCACGCGTCGCATGCGCCGCCGGTGGTGATCACTGGTACGGAAGGCATGTCCGTCCAGCTATCGGCCTGCTGCCGGCCGATTCCGGGCGACGACATCATGGGCTATATCGGCATCGGCCTCGGCATGGCCATCCATACCACCGACTGCCGCGTGGCCCAACGTATCCACAAGCGCGATCCAGGCCGCTGGATCGACGTGGCGTGGGCACCGCAGCCGGGGCGTCTGTTCGACGTGGCGGTGAAGGTGCTCGTGAAGAATACCAAGGGCGTATTCGCCCGCGTGGCAGCGGATATCACCTCCGCTGACGCGAACATCGTCCACATCGCGATGGACGAAGACCTGTCGCAGGAATCCACCGTCTTGCGCTTCGTGATTCAGGTCAGCGACCGGGTGCATCTCGCCAACGTGATGCGCCGCGTCCGGACGAATCCGGACGTGATGCGCATTGCGCGCGAACGGCCGAGCGAAGAAGGGCATCACCGCCATGATGGCGGGATGCGCATCGATCGCGAACGGGCCGATTACTGACGGGCTCGCGCTCCGCAACACTCAAGCCTGAACACTCTCGCCGGATTCGAGTCTCACCCTGTTCCTGAGGGGAATGCGATGAACGTAGCTGACTTGACCGGCATGGCACTCGACTATTGGGTGGCCCGTAGCCTGCACGACTTCGTGCGCGAAATTCACTTTACCGACAGCGGAGAGACCGTCTCGATTCGAGGCGAGGATCACGGACGTCCATGGGATGGGCGCTTCACGCCATCGACGTCATGGGAGGCTGCTGCGCTCGTGCTGGAGCGCGCCCGGCGGCTGGAGGTACGCGAGCACGTGAAGCGTCAGCAGGCGCACTGCATCGCAGACTTCGAAGGGGGCCAGCGGACGGCGGAGGGGCGTGGCGACACGCTGCGTATAGCGTTGCTGCGCGCCTTTGTGGCCGGCCATTTCGGCGATACCGTGGATGACGTCCTGCAGCAGTCTCAGGCGCTCTCCGGCTTGAGAGCGGAGCCTATCAGCGAAGAGACCCGGGACCTTGCTGTGGAAGACCTCCCGAAGCCCGATGGGCAGATCGGCGACATTCAGTCGGCGCCCCGGTGAGCGGCACGTCTTTCCAGACCTGAAAGGGTGCCAATGGATCATCGGCCATGTACGGCGTCGACGCGTCGGACGCAATCGCAATGCGTCGAACCAAAAACAAAGGGCCTTCCATGTGGAAGGCCCTTTATAGGTGGTGCGGCTGGCAGGATTCGAACCCACGACCCCTTGGTTCGTAGCCAAGTACTCTATCCAACTGAGCTACAGCCGCACGCTAAAGCGGGTACAACGCGGGTTTAGCAATAAACCCGAGTGAAACGAAAGGGCCTCCCCGGAGGGAGGCCCTCGAAATAAGTGGTGCGGCTGGCAGGATTCGAACCCACGACCCCTTGGTTCGTAGCCAAGTACTCTATCCAACTGAGCTACAGCCGCACGCAGAAACGAGATTATAGCAAAGCTTCAAAAAAAGGGAAGTCGCAAACTGCGATTTGTCTCATTGTCCCGATCGTGTAACCTTGATAGGCAGGGTTTGCTGCAGTCTACGGAAGATCATGAATAAGGCCTTTGTCAAAGAGTCGAGTGAAGAAAATGACGACGACCTCGACGTCGCTCAACCTGCGATCCCCGCCGGTGCCAAGAACTACATTACGCCCGCCGGCTATCGCCGGCTGCGCGATGAACTGCTGCATCTGCTCGACGAGGAGCGTCCGGAGGTCGTGAAGCTGGTGTCATGGGCGGCTTCGAACGGCGATCGTTCGGAAAACGGCGATTACATCTACGGGAAACGGCGTCTGCGTGAAATAGACCGACGCATCCGCTTTCTGACCAAACGCCTCGATCTGGCGGAGGTTGTCGACAGCAGCAAGCAGGAAAACGTCGATCAGGTGTTTTTCGGCGCTGCCGTCGACTATGCGACGCAGGACGGCGAGATGCACACCGTAACGATAGTCGGCGTCGACGAGGTGGACCTGGATCATGGCCGGGTGAGCTGGATCTCGCCCGTTGCGCGCGCGCTGGTGAAGGCCAGGATCGGCGATCGGGTCACGCTGCATACGCCGGCGGGGCCCGAACCGATCGATGTGATCGATGTCCGGTATCCGCCGCCTGATACGGGCGGCTGATTGGCCATTTGGCGATCATAAGGCGGCCCCGGCACGTTCGCTGCCCGGCCATAGAGGCGATACCCTCCTTGATAGCGAAAAAAAGGCGCCGCAAGCGGCGCCTTTTAATGCTGCTACAACCAGATGCTTTTAGAAGCGGGTACGCAGACCTGCGGTCACAGCAACCTGGTTGTTGTTGCCCGACGCTGTCAGACCATTGATGTCTGCGTTCAGGCCGGAGCCGTCCTGGATCACGTGCTGGTATTCGCCTTGCAGGTACACATCCGTACGCTTCGACAAGGCATACGAAGTTTGCAGGTTAACCTGATTCCACTTCGGATTGTTGCCGTCGATGCTCGATTGCGTGAATGTATAACCACCAGCAACGCTCAGTGCCGGCGTGATCTGGTAACGGCCGTTCACTTCGAAGTTCTGGAAGTGGCCGCTGGTTGCACCCAGCGGAACGACAGCCGACGTGCCTGCGGAGCTTGCGGCGATGCCTGCGAAGTCGTTCAGGTTGGTTTGCGTGTACAGGAAGCCTGCCGTTGCCGGACCGAACGTGTAGTTCAGGCCTGCACCGAACGTGCGTTGACGGCCGGCCAGCAACGTGTTGTCGCCGTCGACTGCGCCGGCGGTGTTCGTGATCCCGCCGAGTGCACCGATGTTGTTGTTCAGTTGCAGGTACGCAGCTGCAATATTCAGGCCGCCGTAGTTATACGACGCGCCAGCACTGTAGGCACGATTGTTCGAGAACTCGCCAGCCTGGTTGGAGAAGCCATACAGGCCGCCGAACTTGAAGCCGCCGTAGTTTACGCTTTGGTACTTGATCGAGTTGTCAACACGGAACGAGTTGTCCATGTTGTCGTTGTCGAACGGGTGGGCCGTAAACGTGCCGCCGTATTGCGTGCCGGTGAGTGCCAACGGGCCGAGGTAGTCGACAGCGCTGTCGTATTGGCGGCCGAGGGTGACGGAGCCGGCCTGGTCACTCGACAGTCCGACGAATGACTGACGGCCGAACAGACGGCCTTCCTGACGGAGAGTGCCGCTCATGACGTTGAAGCCGTTTTCCAACGTGAAGATTGCCTTCAGGCCGCCGCCGAGGTCTTCAGAGCCGCGCAGGCCCCAACGGCTCGTGCTAATCGCGCCGTCCGTTGCTTGCCAGTTCGAGTGACCGGCTTGGTTGTTCGTGTAGGTGATGCCTGCATCGATCAAGCCGTACAGCGTGACGCTGCTTTGGGCATGCGCTGCAGTAGCAAATACGCCCGTCAGGGCCGCGACCATGAGTGTCTTTTTCATCTTTGTAACTCCGAGAACAGGATGGGCTTTGGAAACCCAGGCTTCAAGGAAACGTCACGCTTACGCTGCGAGAGGCGATGTGATCTGCGTGAGAGCGCGCGGTACGTCAAGCGCGCTTGTTTCCGGACAGGCAGAGTGTAAGGAGCCGGTCATGTTGCCGGCATTCCGATTTTCGCAATAACGTATTACGCGAAGCGCAATTATTGGCGCTGCCGGCCAGAGCCTTGCTGGAGAGGGTTGTACGGGGGTAGGAGGGGGCGGCCGGCGTGGTGTCAACCTCAGCGCGTTGCTCAATTGCTACACCAAATGATGTAAAAAAACAACGCGAAAAGAATGAAAAACGCAGTTTGTTGTGGTCGATGCAATAGATGATTGCCGGTTGCGCCGCCAATCATCAGATGCTTCGGCTGTATACTAAGATTTCTGCTTTGCGAAGCAGACTTTTTCGTTGACGAAAAAGATCTCCAAACCTTTGTCGGCGCGACTTCCCAGTCGCGCTTTTTTTGCCCGCGATTTCCTTGTGTTCTTTCTAGCGAATCTCGGCGGCCAGTCCTGCCGCAGTAAAATCGGTTCCGGTTATCGCGCTCCAATCTTCCATTACATAGTGGCGTGCGTCCATCGGGGAAGACAGCAGGTTTTGCCAGTGATCTCCGTGCCACATAGGATCAAAGTCGAAAGCTGAACTGGGGGCTGTTGCCTGCGATGTCGCGTCTGTGGGTGCCTTGTGGAGCGAGCGGCCAAGCCAGGCGGCGAGGCGACGGCATTCATTCAGTAACATGGCGATCTCCCGATACAACCTGAGCATACCCATCATGATCGGGGCCAATTACGGTAACAACCCGGACAAACACTTACGAATGTCATGATTTGTTACAGATTGTGGAAAATCGTCCCTTGAATATGCGAAATAGCAATTTATCGGGTAAAAACGACGCATTATTTATTAGATTGTTACTTAACAGCGCCCGGATATCGGGCCAGTTCGGATGTCATTCGTTAGGGTTTAAGCTGATAAGCGCCGGTCAAAAATTCTCTTGACGACCGATCTTTCTTCCCCGTATAACGGCAATGCTGAATTTTCGATTAGCAGACGTGATGATGTATCGTCGCCACGTACCTCTCTCGGGCGTATCGTAATCGGCGTCAGGGCATTGCCCGTTTTAATCATTAATCTCGAGGAAAACTGGAATATGGAAACCGGTATCGTAAAATGGTTCAACGATGCTAAGGGCTTTGGCTTCATCACATCGGACTCCGGCGGTGACGACCTGTTTGCTCACTTCTCGGAAATTCGCAGCGAAGGTTTCAAGTCGCTCAAGGAAAACCAGCGCGTTTCCTTCGAGGTGAAGACGGGTCCGAAGGGCAAGCAGGCGGCGAACATTCAGCCCCTGTAAGTCGTACGGGCCATGCTGCCGCAAGCACTACATCGCGGAACGAAGAAAGAGCCCTCGCATTGGCGAGGGCTCTTTTTATGGGCGCGGGCATTCTCTTCTGTGATTTTCTGAACCGTGTGCCGGCGACTCGCAGTCCTGGTGCGCCGGAATCTGTCTAAAAGTGTCTAGAAGTCCGCTGTGTCGTTCATATGGGATGCCGTAACTTATTTGGCCTTGTGCCACGACGATTTACCCAGAGATTCCCAGTATAAAAATCACCGACTTTCCAACATCCAGGACATAAAAACATAATCTCGTCCGAGCGCCTGCGATCCTCAACAACAAAACATGCAATGGCGGCGGACTGATCGTACTGGCGTTAAGAGACCATGCAGCCTGCATGCGTGGGCGCCAACTGGTGCATACTTGCCGCAAGCTACGCACTCAAATCTATCCTTCCCCATGTCTGAACAGTTTTTGCAGAACCCCGCGATCGATATGCCGATCGCGTTTGTCGATCTCGAGACCACAGGTGGTTCGACCGGCGAGCATCGCATAACGGAGGTCGGCGTCGTCGAAGTGGGGCCGGAGGGTGTCTCTCGCTGGACCACGCTAGTCGACCCGCAGCAACCCATTCCGCCGTTTATCCAGCAATTGACCGGCATTACCGATGCGATGGTGCGCGGGGCTCCTACCTTCGATGCGGTCGCGCCTGCCTTGTTCGAGCGCCTGAACGGCAAGCTGTTTATTGCACATAACGCAAGTTTCGACCGTGGCTTCTTGCGCAGTGAGTTCCGGCGTGCGGGGCTAGTCTTCAATCCGGATGTGCTGTGCACGGTGCGTCTGTCGCGCGCGCTCTTTCCGGCGGAAATGCGCCATGGACTCGACGCGCTGGTCGAGCGTCACGCACTGGTGCCGTTCGACCGGCACCGTGCATTGGCCGACGCCGATCTGCTGTGGCAGTTCTGGCAGCGTCTGCATGGTCTCGTCCCGGTCGAGGTGTTGCAGACCCAGATCGAGCGCACGCTTCGCCGTTACCGGCTGGCGGGCGAGATCACCGAAGACCTGCTCGACACGGCGCCGGCCGGCTGCGGCATCTACGCGTTCTTCGGGGAGGGGGACGTGCCGCTCTACGTCGGTCGCAGTGTGCGGGTTCGGCAGCGTCTGCGCTCGCATCTAACCGGTGAGCGCCGCTCGTCGAAAGACCTGCGGCTGGCCCAGCAGGTGCGGCGTGTCGAATGGCTTGCAACGGGCGGCGAGCTTGGCGCGATGCTGACGGAGGCGCAGTGGATCGCGACGCTGCGCCCGGGGCAAAACCGTCTGCCGCGGGTTGCGAAAAGCGACCCTGTCGACGCTCCCTGGCCGTTCGACGGACCGATTGTTTTCGAAGAGCGCGACGCGGAATTGCAGACCCGCGCCTTTCACGTAGTCGACCGTTGGCGTTATGTCGGTCACGCTCCGACGCTTGCCCAAGCAGCTAGCTTGCACGCGTCGAGCGCGACCGGCACGTTCGAACTTTCCACCTACCGGATTCTGCAAACGCATCTTGCGCGTGGTTTGCGGGTCATGCCGCTTGGCGTGTCCGTCACCGCGGGCGCCGTCACCGCGGGCGCGGCAAGCGTCGCCTAGCCCGTCGCGCCGACTCCGCCCGATTCGCACACGTGGCCGAGCGCTTGGGTGAGTGCGCCCGAGCGCGCGGAGTCATAGCGAGTCAACGTCTTCCAGTTAGCAATTCCCTGGGCTACGCGCGACGGACAGTCCGGTGCCGCGCGCAGCGTCTGCACGCGCGAGAGGCCGGCGATCATCGATTTGGTCAATTGATCGAGCTGAGGCCGGGTGCTGGTGGCGAGGTCGGGCGGCGCGCCTTCGGGCGGCCGGGTGCTGCGCCACGTGGCGAACAGGGCGTTTTGCACTTCCTTGCTGGCGTCAATCTGGTCCTGGAAGAATGCACGGGCAAACTCGGGGTCGATCTGCGCGGCAGCGGCGCGCCTGGCGACATCGGCGAGTAACGCTGCTTCACGCGGCGGGTCGGTGATGTCCTGATGGTTTGCCCATTTCCACCGCGCCACCGGCTCGGCCAGCGCGAGCCGTTGCGAGACGAGCGAGATCAGATTGGTCAAGGCGGTGTCGTCGCTGTCTGCGTGAGCGGGTGCCGGCGTGAGAGTCAATGCGGCACACAAGACGAGCGCGCCCAGCACGCCACTACGGTACAAACGGTTCATGAAGAAGGGCGACCGAACAGTCGAAGGGGAAAAGCCTGAAGAATAAACGATGCGAACGTGAAGCGGCGCGGATACGGATGCAAGACGCGCATCACGCGCGCTGAAGCGGATGCCCCCGCACGCACGATCGACTAACGGGACCTGTACGATCTGCGAAGTGGGCGCGCATGCAGCTGCAGGTTACGCACAGGGCGCGTCTCTGCGATGTGATGGCCCGGCAGCTAGCAGTTACTTCTGCTCGCACGACTTGCGCTGTTCGTCGAAGAACGCACGAACATGCTCAGGCAGTTCGGCGCCCAGAAACTCAACACCAGCGGGTTCCGGATCCGGGCTGAAAACTTTATCCGGGGTCGGAATCTTGGGCGGTTTGGCATCCATGACCTTTCTCCTTTGCGAACCGATTATCTGCCGCGGTCCCCGTTTTGCACCAGCGCTGTAAACCTACAACGCTGTTTTTCATTCGCCATTTGTTGCTTTAACGGCACAGCGTCACTTCGCTTGAATTTGATTGAATAAAATTTAATGGTTGTGCCGCATTTACGAACGGTCGCACTAATCGACTCGCGCCACGCGCCCCGTGTCCGTCACGCATTGCAATAATGCGCAGGCGGTGCGTTCAGACATGCGGCACCCGATGCAACCTCCGCCAGTTTGTCAGGAGCCTTAAACAATCCATTTCGCTGCACTGCACACATGTCAAACATGCAACGACACGTTAGATGTCCGTCCGTTGCGGATTCAAATGCATCGAATTACCTGCATTTTTTTGTTAACGATGCATTGGCGGATTCCGTTGACGCGTCTGATGTTCTTTTACTTACGCATATGAAAAGATGAATGCACGCCGTATCCGATTGAAAGCAGCGTGCGATGCTTGGACGGCGTAAGCGGTTTCATAAATTAGCCTGACGAATGAACGCGCATCCGGTCTCGCGGGAACTGGCTGCGCGCCCCAGCGCTTACACCACCATCCACTCCTTCAGATACGCGGTCGTCCGGCTTGCGGCGACACACACGACCTCAGCCGGCGTGCCGCTCGCGACAACCTTGCCGCCCGCCTCGCCGGCCCCTGGCCCCATGTCGACGATCCAGTCGCTTTGCGCCGCGACCCGCATATCGTGTTCGACGACCACTACCGTATTCCCAGCATCTGCGAGGCCCTGTAGCTGCACCACGAGCCGGTCGACGTCGGCGGGATGAAGACCGGTGGTCGGCTCGTCGAGGATATACAGCGTGTCGCCGCGTTGCGCGCGTTGCAATTCGGTGGCGAGCTTGATGCGCTGTGCTTCGCCGCCAGACAGCTCCGTGGCTGGCTGGCCGAGCCGCAGATAGCCGAGCCCGATGTCACGCAACACCGTGAGCGCGCGTATCACGTACGGTTCTCCCGCGAAGAAGTCGCACGCGGCGTCGACGGTCAGCGCGAGCACCTCAGCGATGTTTTTGTCGCGCCACTTGATCTCGAGCGTCTGCGTGTTGTAGCGGGTGCCGTGGCACGTCGAGCAGGGTGCATAGACGCTTGGCAGAAACAGCAACTCGACGCTGACGAAGCCTTCTCCCTCGCAGGTGGGGCACCGTCCTTGTGCGACGTTGAACGAGAACCGCCCGGTGCTGTAGCGCCGCTTGCGCGCGGCGGGCGTCCCAGCAAACAGCTTGCGCACATGATCGAACAGCCCGGTATACGTAGCGAGATTGGAGCGCGGTGTGCGGCCAATCGGTTTCTGATCCACGCGCACCAGCCGGCGCACGGCTTCCATGCCTGCGGCGATCTGGCCGCTCGTCGGTACGTTGGGTGTGGTGAAGAGCGGGTCCTGCTCGTCGTCGTCAGCGGACTCGATGACGCGTCCCAGCCGATTCGCGACAAGTTCCGGCAAGGCCTGGCTGACCAGACTCGACTTGCCGGACCCGGAGACGCCGGTGACCGTGGTGAAGCAGCCAAGCGGGAACCCCACGTCGAGACGATGCAGGTTGTTGCGGGTGACGTGGGCGAGCCGCAACCAGCCGCGCGACGTGCGGGGCGTACGCAGGCTCGGCGCGGGCGTCGCAAACAGATGATGGCGCGTCTGCGACGCAACGACTGCCGCGAGTCCGGCGGGCGGGCCGCTGTAGACCACGCACCCGCCAGCTTCGCCTGCCGCCGGGCCGACGTCCACCAGCCAGTCGGCCCGGCGCATCATCTGCAGATCGTGTTCGACGACGAACAGCGAATTGCCGGCTGCCTTGAGACGCTGCAAGGCCGTGAAAAGCGCTTCACCGTCGGCCGGATGGAGCCCCGCGGACGGTTCGTCGAGCACGTAGACGACGCCGAACAACTGCGACGACAACTGGGTCGCAAGCCGCAAGCGCTGCAGTTCACCCGAGGAAAGCGTCGGCGTGCTGCGTTCCAGTGCGAGATAGCCGAGACCCAGGTCTATGAGGGTCGACAGGCGCTCGAGCAATTCGGCGGCGATCCGCTGGGCGGCGAGGCGCTTTTCTTCCGAGAGATTTGGTGTGCGCCGCACATCCGGCGCCGCCTGATGCGCTGAGCCGCCGGCGGCGACCCGACGGGCAGTTGCGTCGCGTCGGGCCGGCTTGCTGAGCACGCTGCTGTTCGTCATTGCGCCGGTCTCAGGCCACTCGCCCCGCGCTACCGGCTCGAGGATCGAGGCGAGGCGTGCGAGCGGAAGTTGCGCCAGCTCGCCAATATCGAAGCCCGCGAAGGTCACCGAGAGCGCTTCCTTCTTCAGGCGCTTGCCGTGGCACGACGGACATTCGCTGCTGACCATGAACTGCGAGACGCGCTTTTTCATCAGCGCGCTCTGCGTATTCGCGAAGGTGTGCAGCACATAGCGGCGCGCGCCGGTGAACGTGCCCTGGTAGCTGGGCTCAGCCTTGCGTTTGAGCGCGGCACGCGTTTCCTTCGGCGAGAAGCCGGCGTAGACGGGCACGGTCGGCGTGTCGTCGGTGAAGAGGATCCAGTCGCGGTCTTTCTTCGGGAGATCGCGCCAAGGGGTGTCGACGTCGTAACCGAGGGTCACGAGGATGTCGCGCAGATTTTGTCCGTGCCATGCGGGTGGCCACGCGGCGACGGCGCGCTCGCGAATCGTCAGCGAGTCGTCGGGCACCATCGATTGTTCGGTGACCTCATAGACCCGACCGAGACCGTGACAGGTCGGGCAGGCACCCTGGACCGTATTAGGCGAGAAATCTTCGGCGTACAGCATGGGCTGCTTCGGCGGATAGCTGCCGGTGCGCGAATACAGCATGCGCACGAGACTGGACAAGGTCGTGACGCTGCCGACCGACGAGCGTGCGCTCGGTGTGCCGCGTTGCTGTTGCAAAGCGACCGCGGGCGGCAGGCCTTCAATGGCATCCACGTCCGGCGCGCCGACCTGTTCGATCAGGCGCCGGGCGTAGGGCGCCACCGACTCGAAGTAGCGCCGCTGCGCTTCGGCATAAAGCGTACCGAACGCTAATGACGACTTCCCGGAGCCCGACACACCGGTAAATACCACCAGCGCGTCGCGCGGGATCTCGACATCGACGTTCTTCAGATTGTGCTCGCGAGCGCCGCGTACGCGCACAAAGCCTGAGGGGGCGACGGCGGTTGGCGCAGACGGTGCAACGGGGGTTGCAGTGGCCGACTGTGAGGGCGTTCTTTTATCGGAAGAGGTCATGTCAAACTATAACGGGTTGGCGCGCGGGCTGGACAGCGCGGCGCCCGCGGCATGACCCGTGACCTGAGGTAAGACGGGTGCGTCACTTCCTGGCTTTCTTCGGGATGAGGATGTGCGCCAGTTCCTGCAGGAACCGCACGGGCCCCTCTGCGTGTAACGCGCGTCCGCTGCTGAGTGCGCCGTCGATGACCGTTCCGAGTCGTAAGGCAAACGTCTCCGGCTCATCGACGCGTATGGCTCGCCCCAGCTCCTCGAGTCTGCGTCGCAGTTCTCGCTTATGCGCTACCGCGACCTTGCGGGCTGGGTGGTTATCGTCCGCATATTCCGCGGCGATGTTGATCTGCGGGCAACCGCGATAACCCGGACGTGCGATGCGTTCGCCAATCCATTGAAGTTGCGCGTCCAGTTCCTCGCGCGGCGCACTCTTGTGCTGCTCGGCCACCGCATCCCAATGCTGCCAGAAGTCCTCGTCCTCAAGGAGAAGAAAGGCTTCGATCAGATCATCTTTCGTCCCGAAGTGACGATACAGACTCGTCTTGGCGACACCCGCCCGCTCCACGATAAGATCGACGCCAACTGCGCGAGTGCCCTCGCGATAGAAAAGCTCGCTGGCCGTGCGCAGAATGCGTTCCCGCGTATCAGGTGCGGCTCCGCGCGCTTGTTCTCCCTTCTTCATTCAGGCTCAACCTCAAAGATTTGTCATGCTGAAACAGTCGTTTTGATCATAGCACTCGAAGATTTGACGGCACTACAGATCTGTATTATAAAACAGACAGGTCTGTATGGTACTTAATCCTGGAGTGGAGACAACCATGAACGACAGAATGACTGTTGCGGTGTACGGGGCCACGGGCCACACGGGAAAGTTTGTCGTGGCGGAATTGAAGCGGCGTGGCATCGGTGTTGTGCGCATAGGGCGAGATGCTGCGCGTTTGAAGGAAAACATTGCCGGTGATGCGACGCCATGGCGCGTCGCCGCCATCGACGACCCCGGGCAACTCGACGCGGCGATCCGCGGCACAGACGCTGTCATCAACTGCGCCGGGCCTTTTCTTGATACCGCGTTACCGGTCGTCGATGCGGCCTTGCGCGCCAGGATCCCTTATCACGACCTGATGGCGGAACAGGCCGCGCTACAGGCGCTAATCGAGCAACGCGATACGAGCGCGCGCGTGGCGGGGGTGAGGCTGGTTCCTGCCGCGGCGTTCTATGGCGGACTCGCCGATTTGCTCGTCACGGCAGCGGCAGACGAAGATACGCCACTCGATAGGGTCGATATCGCTATCGGCCTCGACAGTTGGCATCCGACGCCTGGAACGCGCCTGACCGGCGAACGCAACCGCGCACGACGGCTTATCCAGAAGCAGGGGAGATTGGCGCCTGTCGCGCAACCTGCGCCCGCAGGCGAGTGGTCCTTCCCGTCTCCGCTCGGCACGATGGACGTCATGATGCTTCCGTTTACGGAGGTGCTCACCGTCTCGCGTCATCTGCGCACTGATACGATCGAGTCCTGGCTCGCGCTCTCGGCCTTGCGCGACATTCGCGACCCCAATACGCCGGCGCCCCGTCCGCACGATGAGCAGGGACGATCAGCTCAACAATTCGTAGTGGATGTGGTGATCGAACAGAGCGGAACGATGCGCCGTGTTACGGCGGCGGGACGTGACATCTATGCGGTTAGTGCGCCGATCGTCGTCGAGGCGACTGAGCGGTTGCTAAGCGGCAAGGTCTCACCGGGCGGCGGTGTCTCGAGTCTTGGAGAAATTTTTGATGCGAGGGATTTTCTTGCCGCGCTAGATACGGTGACGGTTTCGTATGGCGAGGTATCCAGTCCGATACTTAAGAGGAGCTACGCGTAGACAATGGCTCGTTGACCGGACACGGCAACCCAGCGCGTGAATGCAAGTCAAAAGCAAAAAACCCAGTCACGAGGACTGGGCTTTTTGCTTGAATCTTGTGGTGCCGGAAAGAGGAATCGAACCCCCGACCTTCGCATTACGAATGCGCTGCTCTACCGTCTGAGCTATTCCGGCATCAGGAGAAACGAGATTATAGGGACTCCATTAGCGCTTTGGCAAGTCCCCGGCTCGATTTTTTGTTTCGAGATGGTAGCGGGTCACGCGATCGACCTCGTTCTTCGAGCCGAGGAACACCGCCACGCGCTCGTGCAGGCTTTTCGGGGCGATGTCGAGGATGCGTTTCTCGCCGTTGGTCGCGGCGCCGCCTGCCTGTTCGACGATGAACGCCATCGGATTCGCCTCGTACATCAGGCGCAGCTTGCCCGGCTTGTCCGGCGTGCGCTTGTCGGCCGGGTACATGAAGACGCCGCCGCGATTCAGGATACGGTGCACGTCGGCGACCATTGATGCGATCCAGCGCATATTGAAGTCGGCCTGACGCGGGCCATCCTGGCCGGCCTTCAACTCCCCAATGTACTGCTGGACAGGCGGATACCAGTGGCGCTCGTTCGACGCGTTGATCGCGTATTCGCGCGTTTCGACCGGAATGGTCATGTCGCTCTGCGTGAGCACCCACGAACCCAGCTCACGGTCGAGTGTGAAGCAGTTCACGCCGTTGCCGGTGGTGAGCACCAGCACGGTTTGCGGACCGTAGACGGCGTAGCCAGCGGCGACCTGCTGCGTGCCCGGTTGCAGGAACGACTGTTCGGTTGGCTGCTGGCCGTCCGGGCAACGCAGCACCGAGAAGATCGTGCCGATCGAGACGTTCACGTCGATGTTTGACGAGCCGTCCAGCGGATCGAACACCAGCAGATATTCGCCCTTCGGATAGTTGGCCGGAATCGGCGAGAACTTCTCCATTTCTTCGGACGCCATGCCGGCCAGGTTGCCGCCCCATTCGTTCGCTTCGAGCAGGATGTCGTTAGACAGGATGTCGAGCTTCTTCTGCACCTCGCCCTGAACGTTCTCGCTGCCCGCGGTGCCGAGCGCATCGCCCAGCGCGCCCTTGCTGACGTGGTAGCTGATCGCCTTGCACGCCCGCGCAACGACTTCGATCAGGAGCCGCAGATCCGCCGGCAGGTTGTTGGTCTCACGCTGCTGCTCGATCAGGTACTTCGTAAGAGTGGTACGACGTTGCAAAGCCATTGCAGTACTCCGGTAAGGCGAAGGAATAGTCCGATTTTACCCGCTCGCTGTGACTTTCCTGTGCTTTTGAGACGGAATGTGCGCGCCACGTTGGCCCATTAGGGCGCATTCCGGCGCAGTGGCGGCGGCTGACCCGTCCAGCGGCCCGACGGTGAATTACGGCGAACGACGCGTGGGCAAGCTGCCGCAGACCTGAGTGCGATGCTCGAATTAGCCCAGAAGGCGCGTGCAGCCCTAGGGTTGAATCTCAGGGCTTGCGCCGGGGTTTGACGGCAGCCACGCTGCCGGACACCTTTGCAGCGAGGGCGGCAGCGCGTGCGTGACCGCGCGGCATCCCGGGTAGCTTCGGGCGCCGCGCCCGGGCGAGCGGTTCGATCTCGTTTGCGATCTGCTCGCCGGCTGCTTCGGTCGCGATACGCAGGTCGTAGTCGATCTGCAAATTGAGCCAGAATTGCGCGCTCGCGCCGAAATAACGGCTAAGGCGCAATGCGGTGTCTGCCGAGATAGCGCGCTTGCCGAGCATGATGTCGTTGATGCGCGGCGTAGGCACATGCAGGGCTTTTGCCAGTGCGTTGACCGACATGCCGAGCGGGTCAAGGAATTCGCTGCGCAGGATCGCCCCCGGATGGACCGGCGCAACCCGCTCGCCGGTGTCGATGTCCAAAAAGTCGATGCTGTCCAGCTCGGAGCGTTTGATGACCATGCTGGTCTCCCAATCAATCAGTGATAATCGACGATCTCGACATTCAGCGCCTCACCGTCCACGAAGTGAAAGCAGATACGCCACTGCGTGTTAATGCGGATGCTCCATTGCCACTGCGTTGCCCCTGCAGCGACTCCAGCCTGTTGCCGGGCGGTGTATAGAGGTCTTCGATCGAAGCTGCGGCATCGATCATGAGCAGCTTGCGATAAGCGATGCGCTGAATCTGCGTGGGCAGCGAACGGACGAAGCTGCCTCTAAATAACAGTGCTGTGGCCTTGTCGCCGAATGTTGTGATCATGGGAAGTATATAACGCGTTGCGTTAAACGTAAACCGTTAAGTGAATGCGCTTACTTTCACCCATGCAGCCTGACAAAAACATTCATCCGGATGGCTAACTAATTCCCGCAACCCCCTATAGAGCAGTTCCTATGGGCGAAAAAAAGCCGGCAACGCGCGCCGGCTTTTCCTTAGCTGAGAGCGCCTGTGAAGATCAGGCCAGGGCCTTCTCCACGATCTCCCGCACATCGCGCGACTTCGCTTGCGCGGCCACTTTCTGCAGCGCTCCACGCATGCCCTCGCGCAACGTGGGCGTAAAGCGCCGCCACAGTTCGAGTGAGCGGGCCAGACGGGCGGCGACCTGCGGGTTCAACGCGTCGAGTGCAATCACCTGTTCCGCCCAGAACGCGTAACCCGAACCATCTTCGGCATGGAATTGCGCGGGGTTGGCCATGCAGAAGCTGAAAATCAGCGAACGGGCGCGGTTCGGATTCTTCAGGTTGAATGCCGGATGGGCCATCAACTTGCGCACGCTCTCGATCACCGGCTGCTGGACGCTGCCGCGCTGGGTGGCCTGCAGGGCGAACCACTTGTCGATGACGAGCGGCTCCTGCTCGAAGCGGCGATAGAAGTCGGCCAGTGCGTCTTGCGCCTGCGTGCCGCCGCCCGCTGCCGCTGCGTTGAGCAGAGCGGAAAGCGCTGCCGAGCGATCGGTCATGTTGTTGGCCGCAGCGTACTGCGCCGAGGCAAGCCGCACGGCGTCGGCCGGATCGTCCAGTTCGGCGAGGTAGGACAACGCCAGGTTCTTCAGCGCGCGATGACCGCTGGCCTTCGAGGTGGCCTCATACGCCCCCGGCGTCTTGTGCTGTTCGTACACCGCGAGCCATTCCCCCTTGAGGGCGGTGGCGAGGCGCTTGCGCACGAACTGGCGGGCCGTATGAACGGCTGCGGGGTTCGACTCGGCCATCTGCTCGGCCAGATAAGCCTCGGACGGCAGGATCAGCGCCAGTTCACGGAACGCCGGCGAGAGCGACTTGTCGGTCAGTACGCGTGCGAATGCCGCGACAACCGAATCGTCCAGTTGCAGCGGCACGCCCGTCGCGGCGCGTCCGGCCAGTGCTAGCAGCTCACGCGTTGCGAGCCGTTGACCGGCTTCCCAGCGGTTGAACGGATCACTGTCGTGGGCGAGCAGGAACGCCAGTTCGTCGGCGGTGTAGTCGTATTCGACGACGACCGGCGCCGAGAAGTTGCGCAACAAGGAAGGCAGCGGCTTCTCAGCGACATCGAGGAAAGTGAAAGTCTGCGCGGTCTCCGTCAGTTCGAGCACGCGCGTGGTACCCGGTGCGGCGCTCGCTTCGCCTTCGAGCCGCAGCGGCAGATCGGCACCGTCCTTGCCGATCAGGCCGATCGCGAACGGGATCAGCAGGGGGCCTTTTTGCGTTTCGCGGGCGGCCGGTGCGGCGTCGCCGTAGCCCTGCGTGAGCGTCACACGGTAGCTGCGCTGCGCGGCGTCGTACTCAGTCTTGACGGCCACACGCGGCGTGCCGGCCTGGCTGTACCAGCGCTCGTATTGTGCGAGGTCGCGGCCGTTGGCGTCGGCCATCGCATGACGGAAGTCGTCGCAGGTCACCGCCTGGCCGTCGTGCCGCTTGAAGTAGAGGTCCATCCCCTTGCGGAAGCCGTCGCGGCCGAACAGCGTTTGATACATCCGCACGACTTCCGCGCCCTTTTCATAGACGGTCATCGTGTAGAAGTTGTTGATCTCGACGTAGCTTTCCGGGCGCACCGGATGCGCCATCGGACCCGCGTCTTCGGCGAACTGCATCTGGCGCAGCACCCGCACGTCCTCGATCCGCTTGGTGGCGCGCGCCGCTTCATCGGTCGCACCGCCCGCCATGTCGGCGGAGAATTCCTGGTCGCGGAACACCGTCAGGCCTTCCTTCAGGCTCAACTGGAACCAGTCGCGGCAGGTGACGCGGTTGCCGGTCCAGTTGTGGAAATACTCGTGGCCGACCACCGCCTCGATGTTGGCGAAGTCCGTGTCGCTCGCAGTTTCGGGGTTCGCCAGCACGTACTTCGTATTGAAGATATTGAGCCCCTTGTTTTCCATCGCGCCCATGTTGAAGTCGCTCACGGCGACGATCATGAAGCGGTCCAGATCCAGTTCGAGCCCGAAGCGCTCCTCATCCCAGCGGATCGAATGGATCAGCGAATCCATGGCGTGACGGGTCTTGTCCAGGTCGTGCGGTTCGACCCACACCTGCAGCAGCTTTTCCTTGCCCGAGCCGCTCTTCACGCGCTCTTCGATGCACACCAGCTTGCCCGCCACGAGGGCGAACAGATAGCAGGGCTTGCGGAACGGGTCTTCCCAGCGGGCAAAGTGGCGGCCGTCAGGCAGATCGCCTTCCTCTAGCAGGTTGCCGTTCGACAGCAGCACCGGGTACGCGGCCTTGTCCGCCCGCAGGGTGACCGTGTAGGTGGCCATCACGTCCGGCCGGTCGAGGAAATAGGTGATGCCGTGAAAGCCTTCTGCCTCACATTGAGTAAAGAAGTTGCCGCTGGACACGTACAACCCGGAGAGCGTAGTGTTTTCAATAGGCTTGCAGATGCTGATGAGCGTCAGCTCGAAGGCCTCCGGCACGTTCTCGACCGTCAGGCCGTGTTCGTTCGGGCGCACGGCGCTATAAGGCGCGCCGTCGATGGCCGCACTGACGAATTCGAGGCGCTCGCCGAGCAGTTCGAGGTGCGCGGCACGGGTGGCGTCGGGGTTGCGGCGCACGCGCATCGTGTTCTTGACGACCGTACGCTCGGGCACGAGATCGAATTCAAGTGCAACGGTATCGATCAGGAACGCGGGCGCCGCATAGTCGGCGCGACGGATCACAGGGGGTGTTGCGGTATCAGCCATGGTATTTTGTAAGAATGGGGTATCGAGCCCGCCGCGCACCCAGTGCGCGCCGGTATACCGAGCCATTGTACAAAGCTCGGGCGCGCTCTGCGCGCCGAACTTTTTCTCCAGGGGCCAGGTCAGCGTATGATCGGCCCGCCGCGCGCGCGTGCGGCGATTAAACGAAGAATGAGGATGACCATGAAATCAGACCGTTGGACCCGGCGTGCCATGCTGATGCTGATGGCGCTGACGGCAGCGCTCTCCGGCTGTACCACCTACGTGACGACTCAGGTGACGGCCTTCTCCGACTGGAGCGGCAATGACGCGAGCCGCACCTATGCATTCACGCGCAGCCCCGCCCAGCAGAACAGTCTGGAACAGCAGACCTACGAGGTCCTGGTGGCCAATGATCTGGCAACGCGAGCGTTCAGGCAGGTCGACGAGCAGCAGGCTCACTATCTGGTGGGCCTGTCGTACGGCACCCGGACCGACACCATGAACGTCACCCAGCCGGTGTTCTACAGCAGCCCATGGCCCGGGCCTTACTGGGGCCGCCCGCTTGACCCGTGGGGGCCTTTCGGGCCGTTCCCGGCGGCCTACGTGAGTCAGTCGTACCCGGTGTTTACGCATACGCTCGGCATCCGTATCACGGAGCGCGCGACCGGCAAGGAGGTCTACAACGTGTTGGCGCGCAATGCGGGCGACGAACCGTCGCTTGTGCGGGCGATGCCGTATCTGGCGCATAGCGCGCTGGCGGACTTCCCGCTCGGCAACGGCGCGGTGCGCACGGTCAAGTTACCGGTGGACAAGAACGCCGGAGTGTCGAACGAGGCGGCCGGCTCGGCGGCGCCCGCTTCGCCGGCGTCGGCGCCGGTGGTCGTGCAGTAACGGGTAACGGGGCGGGTGCCGCTCAGACTCCGATACCGAGTACCGCCAGCGTCCCGAGAACCACGAACATGACGGCGGCAATGCCGTGCACGACCTTGGTCGGCAGCTTATGGGCAAAACGGTCGCCGAGCAGAATTGCCGGCACGTTTGCCAGCATCATCCCGAGCGTGGTTCCGGCGACGACGCCAGAGAAATCGTGAAAGCGCGCCGCGAGCGCCACGGTAGCGATCTGCGTCTTGTCGCCCATTTCGGCCAGGAAGAAGGTCACGGCCGTCGCGCCGAAAACGCCCAGCTTCGAGCGGTTGGTGTTGCTCTCGTCCGCGTCCAGCTTGTCGGGGACGAGCAGCCAGAAACCCATGCCGAGAAACGAAGCCGCCAGCGCCCAACGCATGACGGCAGGCGTGAGCAGCGACCCGAGCCATGCGCCCAGCGCGCCGGCACCCGCGTGATTGATCAGCGTGGCCGCCAGCACCCCAAGAATGATGGGTAGCGGTTTGCGATAACGAGCGGCGAGGATGAGCGAGAGGAGTTGCGTCTTGTCGCCAATTTCGGCGAGCGCAACCGCACCGGTTGAAATCAGAAAAGCTTGGTCCACGTTTTGACAGGTTCCCCGGGCCGGGATGTGTGCGAGCGACGATCCACGGGCCGCCGGGCCCTAAAGCAGCGGCTGTGGATCATCGGTCTCGCCAGGCCAGAGGCTGCGTCTGCCATGGCCGTCAAGGCCAAGTGTGTTGACAGGCGCCCCCGCTGATCACGTGCTGGGTGCGCCTGGAAGCAGATGGCGCTGACGTGTCGCGGGGCGGCTACTCCCCAATGAGGGGCGGAGTATAGCACGCAGGTTTGCGCCCTCGACGCGCTCCGCGGGCCCTTTCATGCTGCGTTATGCGGCGATCTTCGCCTTACGTACCGCATGTTGACGTGCATCGTCGCGCTTGTGCACACGCTTGCCGGCCGCGTAGGTTTCGAAGATGGCGCGGTCGTCGCCGAGCAGCGCGAAGGCGAACAGCAGCTCTTCAAGCGACTCGGGGCGCGCGGTGCGGCGCGCGAGCAGCGGCGTCGCCTGCGGATCGAGCACGACGAAGTCCGCTTCCGACTTCGGCGCGAGCGTGCCCACCTTGTCCGCCAGGTCGAGCGCCTCGGCCGCGCCCGCGGTGGCGAGCCAGAACATGCGAGTAGCCGTCAGATGATGGCCGGTAAGCCGCGCCACCTTGTGCGCTTCGTTCATCGTTTGCAGCATCGAGAACGAGGTGCCGCCGCCGACGTCGGTGGCGAGCGCGATCGGCATGCCGGCTTCGTCAGCCTTGTCGAAATCGAACAGACCGCTGCCGAGGAACAGGTTCGAGGTCGGGCAGTGCGAAGCCACCGTGCCGGTCTCGGCCATCCGCTTGCGGTCTTGCTGATCGAGGTAGATGCAGTGGCCGTAAACGGCGCGGCGGCGCAGCAGGCCGTAGTGATCGTAGATGTCCAGATAGCTGCGGTGACCGGGGAACAGATCCGCCACCCACTTCACTTCGTCGGTGTTCTCTGCGACGTGGCTCTGGATGAAGACGTCCGGATGCTGGCGCGCCAGCACGCCGCAAGCTTCGAGCTGGGCTTCGGTCGAGGTCGGCGCGAAACGCGGCGTCAGTGCATACATCTGGCGTCCGCGGTTGTGCCAGCGACCGATCAGGTCGGCGCTGTCGTCGTAGCCCGATTGCGCGGTGTCGCGCAGGAACTCGGGGCAGTTGCGGTCCATCAGCACCTTGCCCGCCACCATGCGCAGGTTGCGCGCTTCGCTTTCGGTGAAAAGCGCGTCCGCCGATTCTTTATGTACCGTGCAATACACCAGCGCTGTGGTCGTGCCGCAGGCCAGTAACTCTTCGACGAAGAAGCTCGCCGTGTCCTGGGCGTAGGCCGGGTCAGCGAAGCGGCGCTCGGTCGGGAACGTGTAGGTCTCGAGCCACGGCAGCAGACCGGGCGCGGGCGAGGCGATCATGTCCGTTTGCGGATAGTGGATGTGCGTGTCGATGAAGCCAGGCACGATCAGCTTGCCGCGCATGTCCTGCACTTGTGTGCCGGGGGCGAGCTGGGAGGAGAGCGCCGCATACGCGCCCGTCGCGACAACATGGCCGTCTTCGACGATCAGCAGGCCGTCTTCGTGGAAGACCGCTGCGATGGACGAGTGCGCCGGGTCGCCGTTGAACGTCAGCAGTTGCGCGCGGAATGCGGTTTGGGCTGCTTGGGCCGTTTGAGCCGAGTAAGTCATGGGGAAAACCGTCTCCGTTATATGAGAATGTAAAGGGGGCGCGGAGCGTGGTGCGAACCGCGTCGTCCCCTGCTGCTCAAGCGCAACCGCGCTGGTCAGTTCACCTCAGCAGCGTGCCAGTGCGCATCGAGCTTCGCGATCAATGCGTCGCGTTCCGCGGGTGTGACAAACGCCGCTTCGAAGCTGTTGCGCAGGATGGTATAGACCTCGGCGTCGCTGAGCTTGAGCGCCTCGATGGTGGCGAGGTAGTTCGCGTTGACGTAGCCGCCGAAGTAGGCCGGATCGTCGGAATTCACGGTGACGGCGACACCCTTGTCGAGCAGCGCCTTCAACGTGTGTTTGGTCAGGTCGTCGAACACGCACAGCTTCAGGTTCGACAGCGGGCACACGGTGAGCGCGACGCGTGTGTCGGCCAGACGCGTGACGAGTGCCGGGTCTTCGATGCTGCGCACGCCGTGGTCGACGCGATCCACCTTCAGCAGATCCAACGCTTCGTAGATATACGACGGCGGCCCTTCCTCGCCCGCATGCGCGACGAGCTTCAGCCCTTTCGCACGTGCCTTCGCAAACACGCGTTCGAACTTCGACGGCGGATGACCACGCTCCGACGAATCGAGGCCGACGCCGATCAGCCGATGCCTGTACTGATCGAACAAAGGCAGTGCCTCGTCGAACGTTGCCAGTGCATCCTCTTCGGAAAGGTGGCGCAGGAAGCACAGAATCAGCTTGCTTGTCAGGCCGCGCTTTTCGGCGTCGACCAGCGCGCGCTCGATCCCTGCCACGACGGTCGCGATCGACACGCCCCGCTCGGTATGCGTTTGTGGATCGAAGAAAATTTCGGTATGCGTGACGTTGTCCGCGAGCGAGCGCTCGACGTAGGCCATCGTCATGTCGTAGAAATCCTGCTCATACAGCAGGACACTCGCGCCTGCGTAGTAGATGTCGAGAAACGACTGCAGATCGGTAAACGCATACGCGGCGCGCAGGGCCTCGATCGAGTCGTAGGCGAGCTTCACGCCGTTGCGTTCGGCGAGCGCGAAGATCAGCTCGGGTTCCAGAGAACCTTCGATATGGATATGCAGTTCGGCCTTCGGCGCGCCTGCCACCTTGTCGGCGAGAGTGAGGGTGGTCGTTGTGTTCATGTTCGATTGTTTAATGGTCTGATTCGGGATGAGTCGATCCGCGCCGGATGGGTGTAGCTGATCGAAGATCCATCATGCTGTCTGCGTGGCGTGGGCGTTCGCTTCGACCGCCTGCAACACTTGCGCGGTCGCGGAGATGGCAATGATCTCCGGCGATTTGTCGATGATTCCGTCCACGCCGAGCGGGCACTTCATCCGCGCAATCTGCGCGGGGTCGATGCCGCGTGCCGCGAGCCGGTGTTCAAACTGCTTGCGCTTGCTATGCGAGCCGATCATGCCGAAGAACGCGAAGTCGCCGCGCCGCAGGATGCGCTCGGCGAGCTCGAGGTCGAGCGTATGGTTGTGCGTCATCACGATGAAGTACGTGTGGGGCGCAGCCTGGTCGATGGCCTCGTCGGGCGCGTCGCTCGGATCGATTGTCACATTCGGCGCCTGCACCAGTTCGGGCGGCGGAAATTGCGCGTCGCGCTCGTCCACCCAGCGCACGTGGCACGGCAGCGTTGCCAGCACGCGCACCAGCGCCGCGCCCACGTGACCGGCGCCGAACAGCACGACGGCGAAGTCGCGCGGCGCGATGGTCTCGGTGAGCAGCGAACTGCTCTCGTCGAAGCCGGCACCGTCCCACAGCAGGCAGTCGGGGCCTTCGACGCCGGGCTCCGGGTCGGACAGCATGACCGCATCCGGTGCGGGCCCGAATGATACGCTACGCACCGTCG
>Ga0116109_1000023_pt1 | contig 44793 bp, 36 predicted proteins | sample June2015DPH_8_10_2_FD_89718 | JGI IMG/M metagenome (GOLD analysis project Ga0116109, IMG submission 89718) | Peatland microbial communities from SPRUCE experiment site at the Marcell Experimental Forest, Minnesota, USA - June2015DPH_8_10 | ecosystem: Environmental > Terrestrial > Soil > Wetlands... | reverse complement strand
GGACGCCGCCAAGCTCAATCTTGAACGCACGCGGGTGTTGTCGCCGGTGGATGGGTATGTCACAAACCTTCAAACGTTTCGTGGCGACTATGCAATTGTGGGTAACGCCAAACTGGCCATCGTTGATAGCGAATCGTTCTGGGTGTACGGCTATTTCGAAGAGACGAAGCTGCCGCACGTCAAGATTGGCGACAAGGCGGAGATGCGGTTGATGAGCGGCGGGGTGTTGCAGGGGCACGTGGAGGGCATTTCGCGGGGGATTTATGATCGCGACAATCCGCAGAGCCGGCAGTTGCTGGCTGATGTGAATCCGACATTCAACTGGGTGAGGTTGGCACAGCGGGTGCCTGTGCGGATTCATATTGATAAGGTTCCTGACGGGGTCGTGCTTTCTGCTGGGACTACTTGTACTGTTGTTGTTAAGCCAAGCTGATTTTTTTGCCTTGCGGGCGGCTCGGTTGTTTGCGTGCGGCGCCTTGGTTTCCTGGTTTGCCTACAGCGTTGGCCTTTCCTTGCATTGTTATCGGTCTGTTGAGGTTGTCTTTGGCTGTCTGCCTATGGCGTTGGCCTTTCCTTGCATTGTTATCGGTCTATCAGGTTCGCCCCTGTGCGGGGCGGCACCTACTTTTCTTTGCCGGCCGCAAAGAAAAGTAGGCAAAAGAAAGCGGGCTGCAACCGCTAGCCCGTAGATGTCCATCTCTTGTGTGAACCCGGAGTGGTCCGAGACGAGATCGTCTCTCGCACCACCCACACTAGCGGCACACCGCTCATCCACCCCACTCCGCACTGCGTGCGTCGCGGATGGGTCTGCCCGGGAAGGCCGGGCCTCGGCGAGCCGAGGCCCGCAAGCGTCGCGGCGTTTGTTTCGGAACGCGGGTTTGCAAGGCGTGGCAGGTGACGGCAGCCACTTCAGATTCCGCCCCCATTATTATTAGGAATCCCATTGAATTTCCGGAGGGAGTTATGCCCAACGGCGGGGCGCGCAGCGCAACGCTGGAACGGATGAATGCTTTGTCACTGAGGTGGGTGGTGCGAGGACACGTCTCGTCTTGGGCCGCTCCCTGTAGGCGGACAGAGACGGGCATCTACGGGCTAGCGGTTGCAGCCCGCTTTCTTTTGCCTACTTTTCTTTGCAGCCGGCAAAGAAAAGTAGGTGCCGCCCCGCACAGGGGCGAACACGATAGACCGATAACAATGCAAGGAAAGGCCAACGCCATAGGAACAACAGCCAAAACCAAGGCGCCGCAGGCAACAACAGCGCGAGCCCAAAAAACCACAAGCCGCCTGCAAGGCAAAAAAGAAAAACCTCACACGTGCAATCTAAACTTCCCCACCATAACCTTCAAAGCCTTAGCCTGATCATCTAGCGACCGGGCAGCCGCAGTAGCCTGCTCAACAAGCGCGGCATTCTGCTGAGTCCCGGCATCCATCTGCGTCACGGCGAGATTAATCTCCTCGATCCCAGAACTCTGCTCAGCAGAAGCAGCTGAAATCTCCCCCATGATGTCGGTGACGCGCTTCACCGCCTTGACGACTTCATCCATGGTCTGACCGGCGTCCTCCGCCAACGTCGAACCATTGCCCACGCGCTCGACAGAAGTACTGATCAAGCCCTTGATCTCCTTGGCGGCTCCCGCACTGCGCTGAGCCAGATTGCGCACTTCCGCGGCCACCACCGAAAACCCACGCCCCTCTTCGCCCGCGCGCGCGGCCTCGACGGCCGCGTTCAGCGCCAGAATGTTGGTCTGGAAGGCGATCCCTTCAATCACGCCAATGATGTCGCCAATGCTCTTCGCGCTGGCATTGATCTCGTTCATCGTCGCCACCACACGCCCCACCACCGCGCCACCCTTCTCCGCGATCTCCGAAGCATTGTTGGCCAGCGTGCTCGCCTGCTTCGCGTTGTCGGCGTTCTGCCGCACCGTCGAAGTCAACTGCTCCATGCTGCTCGCCGTACGCTCCAGCGCCATCGCCTGCTGCTCGGTCCGCTGCGACAGGTCCAGGTTGCCCATCGAAATCTATCCCGAGGCCGTCGCAATCGCGTCAGCACTCGCGGCAATGTCCGATACCGTCGTCGACAGGCCGCCCTGCATGTCATGCAGCGCCGACAACATGCTCGATCGATCGTTGCGCGCAAGCGCAATGCGGTTCGACAGATCGCCCGCCGCAATCCGGCTCGCTATCTCCATGGCATACACCGGCTCGCCGCCGAGTTGCCGCGCGAGGCGCCGCACCACCCATTCGCTAATGGCAAACGCCAGCACGATCAGGCCAATCGTCATCGCGGCCATCATCACATACGACGAGTGGTAAATGAACGCCGACGCCTCGATGGTTGCCTTCGCGGCGACGCTGCGTTGCTCGACCAGTATGTCGACCATCTTCTCGAGCTTTTCGGTCTCCACCAGCAACGACACGTCCTGCATGCCGACCTGCCAGTTCATCTGCGACAGGTCGAGCGGTTGTGCCTTCACCAAGGTCACGAAATCGCGCAGGTGACCGCTCCAGGTCGCTACCGCCGCGGCGAATTTCTTCTGCTGCTCGACCTGGGCGGCATCCGTCATGTCCACGTACTGTTGCAGCGAACTCATCTGCGTGGAAATGCCTGAGAGGTCCTTATCGATGTCCGCGCCGAGTTCGTCGCGCTCCTTGGCCGTCGTCGCGGTCAGCAACATCTTTTGCGCCCGGCTCGCGCGCAGTACGTAGCCGCGCGCTTCCTCAGCCGCCCGGCTCGCCACGTGGCCCTGGTCATAGATGGATTGCGCCGAGGCGTTGAGCCGGCTGACCTGAGTCAGGGCAAACACCCCGATCGCGAGCGTGCCGATCAGCAGCACGGCAAAAGCCAGTCGCAGCATCGTCTTGACGGACAGGCCCTTGAGCCGTCCGACCGGCTTACGTGAAGGCGATGAACCGCCAGCCGGCTCGCGACCCGCCACAAACCCCACCCCCGACTTGCTGCCCAGCGAAACTGCTTTCATATCCCGGTCCCCACGTGTGACCTGCCGGAAAGATCCGTTCCGGCAATGCTCTTTGTCTCATCGGGTCTACGGCATCTCCGGCGGCAATCTTTAATGCCGCCGGCGCGCAGCGCTCCGTCCCCCGCGGCGCATTCGCTTTGTAAGCAGTGCCCCCCGCGACCGCTTTATACACGGCCAAAATTCGTCCCGGCCGTGACCCCGGCAACTTGCAAAAGTGTCCCGGTCATGGCAGTCATGCCCGCGCCTGCCCCACGGCGGTGCTGTCTTTAGTCTGATTAATGTCTCATTCGCGACAAAAGTTGTCCGAACATTTCACGCAAGCCACATTAGACTTCGTGAAAGACCTAAAGCGCCGGTTGCTGTGTCGACATGCCGCAGGATGCGGATCCGGCCCTCGCTCACCTTTCTCTCCTTCTCTCACGCGTATGGAAACGAGCCTCGACAATAACGCCATGACGGGTGCCTCAACCGGCCCTGCTGCGCCTCCTCTCGCCACCAAAGCCCAGCGCACGGTCTACTCGGTGCTCGGCGCGATCAGCTTCTCGCATCTGATCAACGACATGATCCAGTCGCTGATCCTCGCGATCTATCCGATGCTAAAGGACAATTTTTCGCTGTCGTTCGGGCAGATAGGCCTGATCACGCTGACCTACCAGATCACCGCGTCGCTGCTGCAGCCGCTGATCGGTATCTATACCGACAAGCATCCGAAGCCGTATTCGCTGCCCATCGGCATGGGCTTTACGCTCGCCGGTCTGCTGTTGATGTCGATTGCGCCAAACTTCGGCATGCTGCTGGTCGCGGCGGCGCTGGTCGGCTGCGGCTCGTCGGTGTTCCATCCTGAGTCGTCGCGGGTCGCGCGGATGGCCTCGGGCGGCCAGCACGGCCTCGCCCAGTCGCTCTTCCAGGTGGGCGGCAACGCCGGTTCGTCGCTCGGGCCGCTGCTCGCCGCGCTGATCATCATTCCGCACGGCCAGCGCAGCATTGCGTGGGTGTCGGTGGCGGCTCTCGTCGCGATCTTCGTGCTCACGCAAATCGGCCGCTGGTACAAGCGCCATCCGGCCACGAAGAAGGCCCGTGGGGCCCAGGCCGGTCATGCGACGCTGTCGCGCAACAAGGTGCTGTACGCGATGGGCGTGCTGGTGCTGCTAGTGTTTTCGAAGTACTTCTATCTCGCCAGCATCAACAGCTACTTCACCTTCTATCTGATCGACAGGTTCCATCTGCCGGTGCAGGCCGCGCAGATCCACCTGTTCGTGTTCCTTGCCGCGGTCGCAGCGGGCACGATCATCGGCGGTCCGATCGGCGACCGGATTGGCCGCAAGTACGTGATCTGGGTATCGATCCTCGGCGTCGCGCCATTCACGCTGCTGCTGCCGTACGCCAACCTGTTCTGGACCGGCGTGTTGACGGTGGTGATCGGCGTGGTGCTGGCGTCGGCCTTCTCGGCGATCCTGGTCTATGCGCAGGAACTGATTCCGGGCAAGGTTGGGATGGTCGCGGGGCTCTTCTTCGGCTTCGCGTTCGGGCTGGGCGGGATCGGCGCAGCGGTGCTCGGTCAACTGGCCGATGCAACCAGCATCACCTACGTCTACAAGGTCTGCTCGTTCTTGCCGCTGATCGGGATTCTGACCGTGTTCCTGCCGAACATTGAAGGCAAGCACGCGAAGGCCTGAACGGGTTCAACGCAGCTACCAGGAAAAAGGCGCTACGGCGCCTTTTTTCATTGGCATCCGCCCTATGGTGAACCCGCGTTGTCCGCGTCTGCAGGCCTGCACTATGCTGTGCGCAGATGCACACTCACACTGCGCGGGCCGAAGCCCGAGGCTGTGTTCGCCCGGTGGGCGAGGCGTGCTTCGAACGCCCGCTCACCTATGCTGCAGAGAGGATCGCCGCCGATGACCCGTTACCGCGAGTTCCACCGCCGCTCCATCGAAGCCCCCGAAGACTTCTGGCGCGACGAAGCGCGACGCATCCATTGGGAGACGCCGTTCGAGACCGTCCTCGACCGCGCGAACCCGCCGTTCGCGCGCTGGTTCGTCGGCGGGCGCACCAATCTGTGCCATAACGCGGTCGACCGGCATCTCGCAGAACGGGCGCAGCAGAACGCGCTGGTGTATGTCTCAACGGAGACCGGTATCGAGCGGCGCTTCACGTACGCCGAGCTGTACGCGGAAATCAACCGGATGGCCGCGGTGATGCGCTCGCTTGGCGTCAAGCGTGGCGACCGCGTGCTGATCTACTTGCCAATGATCCCGGAAGCGGTGTTCGCGATGCTCGCCTGTGCGCGGCTCGGCGCGATTCACTCGGTGGTGTTCGGCGGCTTCGCGGCGCCGAGTCTCGCCGCACGCATCGACGACGCGAAGCCGGCGCTGATCGTCACCGCCGACGCCGGTGCGCGCGGCGGCAAGGTGATCGACTACACGCCGCTGGTGGACGAAGCACTGGCCCGTGCGCAACACAAGCCGCCGCATGTGTTGCGGATCGACCGGCAGCTTGCGCCCGAGCGCCTGAACGCCAGTTACCTGGTCGACTACGAGCCGCTGCGCGAACAGTTTTTCGACGCCCATGTACCGTGCGAATGGCTGGAATCCAACGAGCCTTCGTATGTCCTCTACACCTCGGGCACGACCGGACGGCCCAAAGGCGTGGTGCGCGATGTGGGTGGCTATGCGGTCGCGCTCGCTGCGTCCATGGAGTACATCTTCGAGGGTCGCGCGGGTGACACGATGTTCACCGCGTCGGATATCGGCTGGGTGGTCGGGCATAGCTACATCATCTACGCGCCGCTGATCGCGGGCCTGACCACCGTCATGTATGAAGGCACCCCCATTCGTCCGGATGGCGGTATCTGGTGGCGGCTCGTCGAGCAGCATCGGATCAACCTGATGTTCACCGCGCCGACTGCCTTGCGCGTGCTCAAGAAGCAAGACCCGGCGCTCCTGAAGAAGTCCGATCTCTCGAGCTTGCGTACGCTGTTTCTCGCCGGCGAGCCTCTCGATGAACCGACCGCATCGTGGATCGCCGACGCGCTCGGCAAAACGGTGGTCGACAACTACTGGCAGACCGAGACCGGCTGGCCGATGCTGGCGATCCAGCGCGGCGTCGAAGCGCTGCCGCCGAAGCTGGGCTCGCCGGGCGTGCCGGTCTACGGCTACAACCTGACGCTGCGCAACGAGCAGACTGGCGAACAGTGCGCACCGGGTGAGAAAGGCGTGATCACGCTCGGCTATCCGCTGCCGCCGGGCTGCATGACGACCGTGTGGGGCGACGACCGCCGTTTCGTCAGCACCTACTGGTCGAGCGTGCCGGACCAGGAGCTCTATTCGACCTTCGACTGGGGCATCCAGGATGCCGACGGCTACGTGACGATCCTCGGGCGCACCGACGATGTCATCAACATCGCGGGCCATCGTCTCGGTACGCGGGAAATCGAGGAAGCGCTGTCGAGCCACACGGCGGTGGCTGAAGTCGCGGTGGTGGGTGTGGCCGACCCGCTGAAGGGCCAGGCGGCGCTGGCGTTCGTCGTGCTGCGCGATGCGGACCGTTATGCGGCAGATGAGGCTCGCGTCAAACTGGAGGCGGACCTGATTGCGACTGTGGACCGCCAGCTTGGGGCGATTGCGCGGCCGGCGCGGGTCCATGTGGTGTCGATACTGCCGAAGACGCGCTCCGGCAAGCTGCTGCGCCGCGCGATTGCGGCGCTGGCGGAGGGTCGCGATCCTGGCGATCTACCGACCATCGAAGATGCGAGCGCATTGCAGCACCTGCGCGATGCGCTGGCAGCGGGTGGGAAGGGTTAGCGGAGAGCGTTAGCGAAACGCGTTACGAACACCCCGCGTGCTAACCCGCTCAGACCCGTGCCTGCAAAAACTGCTTCAGGATACCGTTGGAATACGTCCCGGCGATCTCTGTCAGGAAGGACGCGAACGATGCGGGCGCATGCGCATCGGCCGTATCCGAAATCGTGCGCACGATCGCGCACGGCACGTCGTATTCGTGACACACCTGGGCGATCGCCGCCCCTTCCATTTCGACGGCAAGCGCGTCGGGCAACGCCTCGCGCAGCGCCTCGACAGCCGCCGCGCTAGCGACGAACTGATCGCCGCTGATGATGAGCCCCCGATGCACCCGCGGCAGTTGGGTGCCAAAGCGCGCTGCGAGCGCAGCACCCTCTTCCGCGACGAAGCGCTCGGCCGCTGCTGCGAGTTGCTCTGCGAGCGCCTCGTCAGCAGCAAAGCGCCCAATACCTAGCAGCGGCACCTCAAAGCGCGGAAACAGCGGCGACGCGTCGAGATCGTGTTGCGTCAAGGTATCGGCGACGACGACGTCGCCAATCCGCACCTCAGACGCGACCCCGCCGGCGACACCGGTGAACACCACCGCATCGACATCGAACGCATGAATCAGCGCACTGACCGTGGCCGCCGCGGCCACCTTGCCGATGCGCGCGAGCGTCACGACGCACGGCGCTCCATGCACGGTGCCGAGGTGATAGTCGCGGCGCCCATGCGTGACCGTGCGCACGCCGGATTCGGCGCGCATGGCCTCGACCAGATCACCCAGTTCCTGCGGCAAGGCCGCCATAACCCCTAGCGGACGGCGAGCGCCCGCAGCCCCGGTTTGTCCTGTGCTCATTCAACCGCCTGCAGTTTGGCGACGGCGAGCGCGAGCCATTTCTCACCGTGCCGCTTGAACTTGACCTGTGCCTTGGCATCCGCACCGCCGCCTTCCAGCGCGGTGATCGTGCCTTCGCCGAACTTGGTGTGGAACACCTGCTGGCCGACCCGGAAGCCGCTTTCGGCGGCGCGCGTCTCATTGGCGAAAGCCGGCAGCGGCGCCGAGGTCGACGACGACGGGCCCGTGTAACCGGGCCGCGCGAACCAGTCGCGGCCATAGCCGGCGTTGTCGGAACGTCCGCCCCAGCGCGCACCCGCTTCGACCTTGGGCGTGAGCCACTTGAGCGTTTCCTGTGGCAGCTCGTCAAAGAAACGCGAGCGGATGTTGTAGCGCGTCTGGCCGTGCAGCATCCGGCTCTGCGCAAATGACAGATAGAGCCGCTCCTTGGCGCGCGTGATCGCGACGTACATCAGGCGGCGCTCTTCTTCCAGGCCGTCGGTTTCCATCGCGCTGTTCTCGTGCGGGAAGAGACCCTCTTCGAGGCCCGTGATGAACACAGCGGTGAACTCGAGCCCCTTCGCCGCGTGGACCGTCATCAATTGCACGGCTTCCTGGCCGGCCTGCGCCTGGTTGTCGCCCGCTTCCAACGAGGCGTGCGAGAGGAAGCCTGCCAGCGGCGTCATGGTGTCGGGATTCTGCGCCGGGTCCGTGAGGTTTGGCGCATCGAGGACGACGGTGTTGGGGTCGTCGGTGGCCGTCACCAGTTCCGGCGCGGCGGTCGCACCGGGACGCAGCGGAATGGAACGCGCGGGCGTGTCGAGTCCGTAGCCCTCTTCGCTGACGAAAGCCGCCGCCGCGTTGACCAGTTCCTGCAAGTTTTCGAGGCGGTCCTGACCTTCGCGCTCGGTCTGGTAGAACTCCGAGAGACCGCTCGCTCGCACTACGTATTCGACCGTCTCGGGCAAGCTCATGTGCTGCGTTTCCGCACGCATCTTGCCGATCAGATTGGCGAAGCTGGCGAGACTCGACCCGGCCTTGCCAGCGACATACGGGATCGCCGCCGCCATCGAACAGTTATAGAGACGCGCCGCGTCCGCAAGCTGCTCGATCGAACGCGCGCCGATGCCACGCGTCGGGAAATTGACGACGCGCGACAACGCGGTGTCGTCGTTCGGGTTGTCGATCAGGCGCAGATACGCGAGCGCGTGCTTGATTTCCTGACGCTCGAAAAAGCGCAGACCGCCGTACACACGGTAGGCGATGCCCGCGTTCACCAACGTGTGTTCGATGGTGCGCGACTGCGCATTGCTCCGGTACAGCACGGCGACTTCGCTGCGCGAGGTGCCGGTGCTGATCAGCGCCTTGATTTCCTCGACGATCCAGCCGGCCTCCTGCATATCAGTGGCGGCTTCGTAGACGCGCACCGGCTCGCCGTGACCGGCATCGGTACGCAGGTTCTTGCCCAGACGCCGCGAGTTATTGGCGATCAACTGATTGGCCGCATCGAGAATGTGGCCGTGCGAGCGATAGTTCTGCTCGAGCTTGATCATGTGCCGGACGTTGAACTCCTGTTCGAAGTCGCGCATGTTGCCGACGTTGGCGCCACGGAACGCGTAAATGGACTGATCGTCGTCGCCGACCGCGAAGATCGAATTGGTTTGCCCGGCCAGCAGCTTGAGCCACGCGTACTGCAGCTTGTTAGTGTCCTGAAACTCGTCGACGAGGACGTGACGGAAACGCGCCTGATAGTGGGCGCGCAACGGCGGATTATGGGCGAGGAGCTCGAAACAGCGCAGCAGCAGTTCGGGGAAGTCGACCACGCCTTCACGCTGGCACTGCTGATCGTAGGCTTCGTAGAGTTCGACGAACTTGCGGTTGAAGTTGTCCGTGGCGTCGACGTCTTTGGGGCGCAGGCCCTGCTCTTTGGCGTTGTTGATGAAGTACTGGAGGTTTTTCGCCGGATATTTCTCGTCGTCGATGTTCAGTCCCTTCATCAGACGCTTGATCGCGGAGAGCTGGTCGGCGGTATCGAGGATCTGGAAGGTAGCGGGCAGGCCGGCGTCGCGGTGATGGGCGCGCAGCATGCGGTTGCAGAGGCCGTGGAAGGTGCCGATCCACATGCCGCGGGTATCGATGGGCAGAAGGGCTTGCAGGCGCGCCATCATTTCGCGGGCGGCTTTGTTGGTGAACGTTACCGCAAGGATCGTTGCGGGCGACGCGAGACCCTGTTGGATGAGCCACGCGATGCGGGTGATGAGGACGCGGGTTTTGCCGCTGCCCGCGCCGGCCAGAATCAGTGCCGGTTCATTTGGCAGCGTTACCGCGGCGTGTTGTTCGGGGTTCAGGTTGATGAGGAGTTCGGGCATTTTCCAGTGGTCGGCGGCGGTTCGTTCGTCATTATAAGGTTCAGGGGTGGGTTTGGTTTTTGCCTGCGGCGCTCTTGGCTGTTGTGCCTATGGCGTTGGGCTCTTCTTGCTTTGCCGGCGGTCTGTTTGCCTGCGGCGCTTTGTTGGTGTTCTTATGGGGTTGGCCTCTCCTTGTATTGTTACCGGTCTACCAGGTTCGCCCCTGTGCGGGGCGGCACCTACTTTTCTTTGCCGGCCGCAAAGAAAAGTAGGCAAAAGAAAGCGGGCTCACACCGCCAGCCTGTAGGTGTCCATCTCTGTCCGCCTACAGGGAACGGCCCAAAACGAGACGTGTCCTCGCGCCGCAGCCTTTAGTGACAAGGCCGTCGTCCATTCCAGCGGCGCGCTGCGCGCCCCGCCGACGGGCATAACTTTCCTTCTGCACAGCGCCGGGGCTGGGGGCTGGGGGCTGCTCGCCGAAACGCCAGCACGTCGAGATGCCGAGATGCCGTAGCGGGCGAGCAAGGGGCCGCGGCCGGTGCACTCGCCCGTTTTCCCATGCAAACCCATCCGCGACGCGCGCAGTGCGGAGTGGGGTGGATGAGTGCTATGTCATTAGCGTGGGAAATGCGAGGGCACATCTCGTCTTCGGACCACTCCGGGTTAGCTCGAGTAGTGGACATCTACAGGCTGGCGGTGTGAGCCCGCTTTCTTTTGCCTACTTTTCTTTGCGGCCGGCAAAGAAAAGTAGGTGCCGCCCCGCACAGGGGCGAACCCGATAGACCGATAACAATACAAGGAGAGGCCAACGCCATAAGAACACCAACAAAGCGCCGCCGCAGGCAAACCCCCACCACCCCTTATAATCAAAGATTCCATTGCATCCCAGCAGACCACGAACAATGAGCGACACCACGCTTGCCAAGAGTTTCGAGCCCCACAACATCGAAGCCCAGTGGGGCCCGGAGTGGGAAAAACGCGCCTACGCCGCGCCAGCGTTCCCCGAGAACAAGAAAAACTTCTCGATCCAGCTCCCGCCGCCGAACGTCACAGGCACCCTCCACATGGGTCACGCCTTCAACCAGACGATCATGGACGGCCTCACCCGCTACCATCGGATGCTCGGCGAAAATACCCTCTGGGTCCCCGGCACCGATCACGCCGGCATCGCCACCCAGATCGTCGTCGAACGCCAACTCGACGCCCAAGGCGTCTCGCGCCATGACCTCGGCCGCGAAAAGTTCGTCGAACGCGTGTGGGAGTGGAAGCAGCAGTCCGGTTCCACCATCACCAGCCAGGTCCGCCGTCTCGGCGCCTCCATCGACTGGTCCCGCGAATACTTCACCATGGACGACAAAATGTCCGCCGCCGTGCGCGACGTGTTCGTCCGTCTGTATGAACAGGGTCTGATCTATCGCGGCAAGCGCCTCGTCAACTGGGATCCGGTCCTCATGACCGCCGTCTCCGACCTCGAAGTCGCCAGCGAAGAAGAAAACGGCCATCTGTGGCACATCCAGTACCCGCTCACGGACGGCTCGGGCCATCTGACGGTCGCCACCACGCGCCCGGAAACCATGCTCGGCGACGTCGCCGTCATGGTTCATCCGGAAGACGACCGCTACGCGCACCTGATCGGCAAGACGGTCAAGCTGCCGCTCGCCGACCGCGAAATCCCCGTCATTGCCGACGACTACGTCGACCGCGAGTTCGGCACCGGTGTCGTCAAGGTCACCCCCGCGCACGATTTCAACGACTATCAGGTCGGCCAGCGCCACAAGCTGTCGCAGATCGAAATCCTCACGCTTGAAGCGAAGATCAACGACAACGCGCCCGAAAAGTACCGCGGTCTCGATCGCTTCGAGGCGCGCAAGCAGGTGGTCGCGGATCTCGAAGTCATCGGTCTGCTCGAGTCCGTCAAGCCGCACAAGCTGATGGTGCCGCGCGGCGACCGCACCGGCGTCGTGCTCGAGCCGATGCTCACGGATCAATGGTTTGTCGCCATGAGCAAGCCGGCCCCGGAAGGCACCTACAATCCCGGCAAATCGATCGCCGAAGCCGCGCTCGACGTGGTGCGCAACGGCCAGATCAGGTTCGTGCCGGAAAACTGGACCACCACCTACTACCAGTGGCTCGAAAACATCCAGGACTGGTGTATCTCGCGCCAGCTCTGGTGGGGCCATCAGATTCCGGCCTGGTACGGCGAAAACGGTGAAATCTTCGTCGCCAAGACCGAGGAAGAAGCCCGCGCACAGGCCACTGCAAAGGGTTATACCGGCGCCCTGAAGCGCGACGAAGACGTGCTCGACACGTGGTTCTCGTCGGCGCTCGTGCCGTTCTCGTCACTCGGCTGGCCGAACGAGACAAAGGAACTGCAAGCCTTCCTGCCGTCGTCGGTGCTCGTCACCGGCTTCGACATCATCTTCTTCTGGGTCGCGCGGATGGTCATGATGACCACCCACTTCACCGGCAAGGTCCCTTTCGACACCGTCTATGTGCACGGTCTCGTGCGCGACGCGGAAGGCCAGAAGATGTCGAAGAGCAAGGGCAACACGCTCGACCCGATCGATATCGTCGACGGTATCGATCTCGACTCGCTGGTCGCCAAGCGCACCACCGGTCTGATGAACCCGAAGCAGGCCGCGTCGATCGAGAAAAAGACCCGCAAGGAGTTCCCGGAGGGCATCCCTGCGTTCGGCACCGACGCGCTGCGCTTCACGATGGCGTCGATGGCCACGCTCGGCCGTAATGTCAATTTCGACCTCGCCCGCTGCGAGGGCTATCGCAACTTCTGCAACAAGCTGTGGAACGCCACCCGCTTCGTGCTGATGAACTGTGAAGGCCACGATTGCGGCTTCGGCAAACCCGCTGATGCTTGCGGCCCAAATGGCGAGGGCAACTGTGGCCCGGGCGCCTACCTCGACTTCTCGCAGGCCGACCGCTGGATCGTCTCACATCTGCAGCGCGTCGAAGCCGAAGTGGCCAAGGGCTTTGCCGACTACCGTTTCGACAATGTGGCCAACGCCCTATACAAGTTCGTGTGGGACGAATACTGTGACTGGTATCTCGAACTGGCCAAGGTGCAGATCCAGAGCGGCGCGCCGGAACAGCAGCGCGCCACCCGCCGCACCTTGTTGCGCGTGCTCGAGACCGTGCTGCGCCTGGCGCACCCGGTGATCCCGTTTATCACCGAAGCACTGTGGCAGAAGGTGGCGCCGCTTGCCGACCGTTACCCGCAAGGTAAGGCCGAGGGCGAAGCCTCCATCATGGTGCAGGGTTATCCGGTGGCGGAGCCTAGCAAGCTGGACGAAGCCGCCGAGCAGTGGGCGGCCGACCTGAAAGCCGTGATCGACGCCTGCCGCAATCTGCGCGGGGAGATGAATCTGTCGCCGGCAACCAAGGTGCCGCTGCTCGCCACCGGCAATGCCGAGCGTCTGCGCACCTTCGCGCCGTACGCCCAGGCGCTGGCACGCCTGTCGGAAGTGCACATCATCGCCGACGAAGCGGCCCTCGACGCCCAGGCACATGGCGCGCCAATTGCTATCGTAGGCAATGACAAGCTGGTGCTGAAGGTGGAAATCGACGTCGCAGCCGAACGCGAACGCTTGTCAAAAGAGATTGCGAGACTGGGCGCTGAAGTGACGAAATGCAACGCCAAGCTGCAAAATGAAAGCTTTGTTGCGAAAGCCCCGCCCGCAGTCGTTGAGCAGGAGCAGAAAAGGCTGGCAGAATACGAAACGACTATCGGCAAGCTGAAAGCGCAACTTGCGCGCCTGCCGGCCTGATTGATGCTCCCCGCCTGTGCCCGAGCACAGGCGTAGTCACTAGAGGATTCAGGGGTAAATTACATGCTAAAAGTTACAAAAGCGGTATTTCCGGTAGCAGGTCTTGGCACCCGGTTCCTCCCCGCCACCAAGGCGAGCCCGAAGGAAATGCTGCCCATCGTCGACAAGCCGCTGATCCAGTACGCGGTCGAAGAAGCGATGGCCGCCGGTATCACGGAAATGATCTTCGTCACGGGCCGCAGCAAGCGCGCCATTGAAGATCACTTCGACAAGTCATACGAAATCGAAGCCGAACTCGAAGCGCGCGGCAAGGACAAGCTGCTGGAACTCGTGCGCAGTATCAAGCCGAGCCATGTGGACTGCTTCTACGTGCGGCAGCCCGAAGCACTCGGCCTCGGTCATGCGGTGATGTGCGCCGAAAAACTGGTTGGCGACAACCCGTTCGCCGTGATCCTCGCCGACGACTTGCTGTACGGCAAGCCGCCCGTGATGGCACAGATGATCGAGGTGTTCGACCACTATCACAGCTCCGTGATCGGCGTCGAAGAAATCCCGCACTCGGAGACGAAGTCCTACGGCATCGTCGACGGCAAGGAATGGGAAGATTCGATCATCAAGATGTCGGGTATCGTCGAAAAGCCGGCGCCGGAAGTGGCGCCGTCGAACCTCGGCGTGGTGGGCCGCTATGTGCTCAAGCCGCGGATTTTCGAACATCTGCGTGCGCTGAAGCCAGGCGCCGGCGGCGAACTGCAGTTGACGGACGCCATCCAGTCGCTGCTTGCCGATGAGCAGGTCCTCGCGTACAAGTATCATGGCACGCGTTTCGACTGCGGCAGCAAGCTCGGTTACCTGAAGGCGACGGTCGAGTTCGCGCTGCGCCACCCGGAAGTGGCCGCCGACTTCGAAGAGTACCTGCGCACGCGTTCGCCGGTGCTGGAAGGCTAAGCAGGGTCTGAAGTAGAAGCGCGGCGAAAGTACGGGACGGCGCGCCGTAGAACCTGGAAAGGCGCTGTTGCCCTGCATGCCGGGCAACAGCGCCTTTTGTTTTGGTGAGAGTGCAGCACGGCATCGTACCTGCGCAGCGCACCCATCACGATAGCAGCATGCGCATAGAAGTGAAAAAGCTCGAAAGACAGTCCATCCGGGAGTCAGATATGCCGAATGAACGGCACTCAAGCAATACGATCCAGCATTGGACCGACAAGTGGGTTGCCTCTGTCTCTGACTATTCAATTTTTGCGATCTCGCTGGACGGCCGGATTCTGAGCTGGAATCCAGGCGCGCGGGCCGTCCACGGATACCAGCCGGACGAGATCATCGGCCAGCCACTGGACATTCTCTATACCGACGACGACCGGCGAGGCGGAGCCCCTGCAACCGGCCTCGGAATCGCTCAACGCACGGGACGTCACGACACCGAAGGGTGGCGGATCCGTAAGGACGGCACGGCATTTTGGGCCAGCGTCGTCATCAACGCATTGCATGACGAAGATGGACAGCTAGCCGGTTTCGTGAAAATCGTGCGCGACATGACCGATAAAAAGGCCGCACACGACTCCGTGCTCGAAAGCGAGCGGCGCTTCCGCATGCTGGTTCACGGCGTCACCGACTACGCGATCTTCATGCTCTCGCCCGAGGGCCTCGTCACAAACTGGAACGCCGGTGCCCGGCGCATCAAAGGCTACACGGCAGAAGACATCATCGGCTCGCATTTTTCGCGCTTTTACATGCCGGAAGATGCTGCGGCTGGGCTGCCGCAGCGCGGGCTCGATGCTGCCGCCAGGGATGGGCGCTTTGAAGCGGAAGGATGGCGGGTCAGGAAAGACGGCACGCGTTTCTGGGCGCACGTCGTGATAGATGCGATCCGGGAAGACAACGGCACGCTGGCTGGATTTGCCAAGATCACCCGGGACATCACCGAGCGGATGGAATCGAACCGGGCTCTTGAAGAGGCCCGAAAGGCGTTGTTCCAGTCGCAAAAGATGGAGGCGATCGGCAAGCTGACAGGCGGCGTTGCGCACGACTTCAACAACGTCCTGCAGGTATTGCGCGGCAACCTCGAGCTGCTGGACAGGCGTCATTCCGGCGACGCCTGGACCCGCGAACGGCTGGACAAGGCAATCGATGCTGTGGAGCGCGGCGCAAAGCTCGCCTCGCAACTGCTCGCGTTCGGCCGCCAGCAACCCCTGCAACCGGTTGTGATCAACCTCGCATCCGCGATTCGCGGTATGGACGACCTGCTTCGGCGCGCACTGGGCGAGACCATTGACGTGGAAACGGTAGTGGCCGGTGGTCTGTGGAACACGTTTGTGGACATCCACCAGCTCGAGAACGTCATCCTGAATCTGGCGATCAACGCGCGCGATGCCATGCCGGATGGCGGAAAGCTGACCATGGAACTGGCCAACGCGATGCTCGACGACGCTTACGTCGCCGGTCTGCCCGACGTATCCACCGGTCAGTACGTCATGCTCGCCGTGTCCGACAACGGCACCGGTATGTCACCCGATGTGGTCGAACGGGCGTTCGAGCCATTTTTCACAACGAAGGTGGAAGGCCAGGGCACCGGACTGGGCTTGAGCACGGCATATGGCTTCGTCAGGCAAAGTGGCGGGCACGCCCGTATCTACAGCGAGGTGGGATTCGGCACGACGATCAGGATCTACCTGCCACGCTCGACCGAAACCGCAGTTGAGCCCCCGCCGCGACCGAGCGTCAAACTGCAGGGCGGAACCGAAACGATCCTCGTGGTGGAAGATGACCCGAAGGTGCAGTCCACGGTGGTCGACACGCTATCCGGCTTGGGCTACCGCGTCCTGAAGGCGGACAGCACCGAGCAGGCGCTGACGGTCATCCGGAGCGGCATTCACCTCGACTTGCTGTTCACCGACGTTGTCATGCCGGGATTGCCGCGCAGTCCGGAGATGGCCGCCCAGGCGGTGCAGCTTCTGCCGAGCCTGAAAGTGCTGTTTACCTCCGGATATACGCAGAACGCAATCGTTCACGGCGGACGGCTGGACCCAGGCGTCGAGCTGTTGAGCAAGCCGTACAGCCGGGAACAACTCGCCTCGAAGATCCGCCAGATGCTGCGCCCGGCCGGTGTAATCGACGTCAGCCAGGATACCCCGCTACTCGCTGCGAACGCGGGCACGACAGGTCTGCGCGTGCTGCTGGTCGACGACGATCTTGATTTACTGGAAGCCACGAGCGAACTGGTCAAGATGCTCGGTCACGTTCCGGTGTTGACCGGCTTGCCGGAAGAGGCGCTGCGCTGGCTTGGCGAGCGCACGTTCGACGTCTTGCTCGCCGATCTCGCCATTCCGGGCAAGTCGGGGATCGAACTCGCAGAAAAGGCGGTGCAGTTACAGCCGGCGTTGCGCGTGATCTTCGCCTCGGGCAACGAGATGCCTGACGCTCCCGCGCTGACGTTCTGCTGGAAGGCGCTGCGCAAGCCCTATACGTTCGACGAACTGTGCAGGGTGCTGGACAGTTCCCGGCCTTGATCGATAGACCGTCTTGCGCTCAGCGGCGCCGCATCAGAAACACGAACACCTTGTCCTGGCTCGAAACTTCGACGATTTCATTGCCAGTCTGCTTGGCGAACGCGGCGAAATCGCGTTGCGAGCCGGGATCGGTGGCGAGCACCTTGAGGATCTGGCCGCTTTCCATGTCGGCAAGCGCCTTCTTGGCGCGCAAAATGGGGAGCGGACAATTCAGCCCGCGCGCATCGACTTCCTTGTGAACCTGAATTTGCATCGACGATGACCTTCGGGGTGAGGCGCCACGAACGACGCCGGACAGAGGGTCAAATTCTACCGCAGCCGTCATATCCCCGCCGGACGCAGCGCGGATATGACAGCGATCAGAGAAGCGGCTACGCACCCCTTTGCAGTCCCTTACAGCGTCACCGCCTGCCCGGTCTGCAGCGACTCCCGCAGCGCGCTGCCGATGCGCGTCGCCTCCAGCGCGTCGGCGAGCGTCGCGCCCGCGGACGCCCCGCCCTGCACCGCCGCGACAAACGCCCGCGCCTCGTACAGGAACGCATCTTCAAAGCGATCGAAGAAAGTCGGCGTGCATTCGTTGCGGATGCCGGTCGCGTCGCTAATCTCCAAGCGGTTCAAACGCGGGTTGTGACCAATCGCCAACGCGCCCGCCGTGCCGATCACCTCACTGCTGGTGTCGTTGCCGTGCGCCATGGTGCGCGACGCGTAGAACATCGCAAGGCGCCCGCCTTCGAATTCGCAGATCGCCACGCCATTGTCGACGTCGCCGAATTCGCGCAGCCCTTCGTGCAGCGCAATCGTGCCGCTGGCAAACACGCGTTTTGCGCGCGGCTTGCCGAGGAGCCATCGCGCGACGTCGATGTCGTGCACCGTGCAGTCGAGAAAAATCCCGCCGGAGGTTGGCGCGAAACGCACGAAGAAGCCGTCGGGATCGTTCTTGTCGGTAGTCTGCGAACGCACCATAAACGGCCGTCCGATCACGCCCGCCTCGATCTTCTCGAATGCGTCGCGATAGCTCGGATCGAACCGGCGCATGAAGCCGATGGTCGCCTGCAGATGCGGATGCCGCCCGGCTTGCGCCAGCACGCGTTCGCATTCCGCCAGATCCAGCGACAACGGTTTCTCGCAGAACACGTGCTTGCCGGCGCGCAGCGCGTCGACAATCTGTTGCGCGTGCAGCGCCGAGGGCGTCACGAGCCATACAGCGTCGACTTCCCCGTCGTCCAGCAACGCGGCATAGTTTTTGTACAAGCGCGGCGCCGGCAACGCCTCGGCCGCCCACGCAAGCTCTTCGTCCACTGGACTGCAAGCGGCGACGAGCGCCGCGCCCGGCACACGCGAGGCCAGGTTCTCCGCGTGACGCTTGCCGAGCCGCCCGAGCCCGACTACACCCACGCGCACCGGCTGGCGGTTAGCGGCCGTGGTCATCACGCCCCCTCGCCGAGCCGCACCGGCCGCCCTTCGCGCCACGAACGGCTCGCGGCGTCGGCCAGTTCAAGCGCCTTCAGGCCGTCTGCCACGGTGGTGCGTACCGGCTTGCCCTGCGTGACCGCTTCGAAGAAATGGGCGATTTCCGCGGCGTACGCAGCGCGGTAACGTTCGAGGAAGAAAGCTTCAGGCACGTCGCTCGAGACTTTCGTCTTCGAATACGCGACCACCTCGGTAGGACGCACGTTACCGGCCTGCAGCATCCCGGTGCTGCCAAGCACTTCGAAGCGCTGATCGTAGCCGTAGGCCGCGCGCCGCGCCGTGTTGATCTGGCACAGGCGTCCGCTCTTCGTGCGGATCGTGACCGCCGTCGCATCGATGTCGCCCGCATCGGCAATCGCCGGGTCGCTCAGACAACTACCGGTGGCATGCAACGTCTCCGCTTCGTCGTCGAGAATCCAGCGGAAGATATCGAAGTCGTGGATCAGCATGTCCTTGAAGATGCCGCCCGAGTGTTTGATGTACTCAACCGGCGGCGCGCCTGGATCGCGGCTCGTGACGATCAGCATTTCCGGCGTGCCGATTTCGCCCGCGTCGATGCGCGCTTTCAACGCGGCAAAGGTCGGATCGAAGCGGCGCTGAAAGCCGATCATGCACACCACGCCCGCTTTCGCCACCGCGTCCGCACAGGCACGCGCGCGATCGAGCGTCAGGTCCACCGGCTTCTCGCAGAAGATGTGCTTCTTCTGCGCAGCGGATTGCAAAATCAGATCCGAGTGCGTGTCGGTACTCGAACAGATCACCGTCGCGCCGATCGACGCGTCGCCCATGGCGCCGTCGATATCCGCAACTTGTGCGCCGTGCAAGGCGGCCAGCGACGCCGCCGCATCCTTGTTCACGTCCACCACATACTTGAGCCGCACGCCCGGTTGCCGCGCCAGATTAGCCGCATGAATCCGGCCGATGCGACCCGCACCGAACACTGCCACGTCGATTGTCTTGTTGCCTGCCATGTCAGTCATCGTATCCTCCAGTGTCTTTCGATTCTTCTACGTTTAATTCCAGCTTGTACGCGAGCGCAATGAACAGCGCCTGGCACAAACAGATCGTGCTGGTGAGCGAGCGGAACGCAAACGCACTCCCCTCCTTCACGTAAAGTTGCGTGGTGGCGTAGCGGGCGAGCGGAGACAGTTGACTGTCGGTGATTACCAACGTCTTCGCCTGATGGTGATGCGCCAAACGCAGGCAATACTGCGTTTCCTTGCCGTAGGGTGCGAAGCTGATCGCGATCACCACGTCGCCTTTTCTGACGCTGCGGATCTGCTCGCGATACATGCCGCCGAAACCCGACACCAGATGCACGCGTTTGGGCGTGTGCTGCAACGCGTAGACAATATAGCTGGCCACCGGAAACGAACGCCGCACGCCGACCACGTAGATGTTGTCGGCCTGCTGCAGCATCTTGACGGCAGCGTCGAACTCCTTGTCGTCGAGCCCCGCTTCGAGTTCTTCCAGTCCGCCGCGCGAAGCCGCGATGAATTCGCGCGCCACGGAGCCGCCTGAGAGCGCCCCCGGCTTCTCGTCGATCAGTTTGCGGATGCGCTGCTGATAACTCGGCGACGAAGTGCCCTGGCCCGTATACGCCTGACGAAACACGGCCTGCAGGTCGGAGAAACCCGAGAAGCCGAAGCGCTGCGCAAAGCGCACGACCGCTGACGGATGCACGCCGCAACTCGCCGCGATATCGCTGGTGCGGTCCACCATCACGCTCGAGCGATGCTGCTCGATATAAGTGGCGACACTCTTCAACTGGCGCGGCAACGACTCGTAGTTTTCCGCGATGCGCTGCATCAAATCTTCGACGCTCGGCAATTCTTCTGTGCTGTCTTCCGCCATGGCTGTTCCTATGCTGCTCTATTGCGCTGCAAAACGGCCTCCACAAAGGCTCTGCGCACTGCACTGACGCTGCCGATTATAGGCAGGCATACGCCAAAATGGAACATATTTTCCATTTTTATTTGTCATGAAATTTTCATTGCAACACGGCAAAAGATGGCCTAATCTTGGTTCTGAGCGATGGTGTTGCGAGCATGCGTGTTAACGCTTAGAGGGCTCGTGAGCAGCAGGAAACACCAGACGCTCCCTTCAATAACGAAGACCGAGAAAGGTGGAGACAATGAGACTTTGCAATGGCAAGGCAACGCTGAGGATTCTGGTAGCGGCATTAGCACTGACGGCGGGATTGGCCGCCACGACCGCGGCGCGCGCGGCCGATGCGCACTTCGTGTTGATCAGCCACGCACCGGATTCCGATTCCTGGTGGAACACCATCAAGAACGCCATCAAACAGGCCGACGAGGACTTCAACGTCGAGACCGACTACCGCAACCCGCCTAACGGCGACATCGCCGACATGGCACGCCTGATCGAACAGGCAGCGGCGCGCAACTACGACGGCGTGATCGTCACCATCGCCGACTACGACGTGCTGAAGAGCGCGATCTCCAAGGTCACCGAAAAGCACATTCCTCTGGTGACGATCAATTCGGGCACCGAGCAACAGAGTGCCGACCTGGGCGCGATCATGCACATCGGCCAGCCTGAGTACACGGCTGGCAAAGCCGCGGGTGAAAAGGCGAAGGCCGCGGGCGTCAAATCGTTCCTGTGCGTAAACCACTACGCGACCAACCCGGCCTCGTTCGAACGTTGCCGCGGTTTTGCCGACGCGCTTGGCGTCGACTTCAAGACCTCCACACTCGACGCCGGCACGGACCCGACCGGCATCCAGTCGAAGGTGAGCGCGTATCTGCGCAATCACCCGGACACCGGCGGCGTGCTCGCTCTCGGGCCGCTCTCGGCGGCGCCGACCATCAAGGCAGTGCAGCAGATGGGTCTGGCCGGCAAGATCTGGTTCGCTACCTTCGACTTCGACGACGACATCGCCAAGGCCATCAAGGACGGCACGATCAAGTTCGCCATCGACCAGCAACCGTACCTGCAGGGCTACATCGCAGTTGCCGTGCTAGCCATCGTCAAGCACGACCACACCACCGACCCGGTCAAGATCCGCCAGATCCTTCAGGCCAACCCGAAGTTCCAGGCACGTCTGTCCACCTATGGCCTCGCTCCCTCCTATGGGCCGCGCAATATCGGCTCGGGCCCGGGCTTCATCACCAAGGAGAACATCGACAAGGTAGTCAAGTACGCAGGTCAGTACCGCTAATCAATGTTGCATTGAGTTCGGGCACGGGATAGCAACCGTCCCAGCAGGCATGAAGGGAGCGTGTGCCGCCAGCCACCACTGGCCCCGGCTGCACCCGCTTCCCTTCGCAGGGTTTCAATTGCACTTCACTTGCATTAAGCGCCTTTAAGCGAACCGTTGCCTCAACGCGATTCGCCGGTGCATCAAGGAGAGCTTCAATGGGCGTCGCCAACCCCTTCCACGCCAAACATCCCCCTTCCGAGCAGGACGCAGCAGCAGCAGCCGCGGCCTCCGGCACCGCTGCGGCAGCAGACGAGCGCGTGCGTCGCGAATCGTGGTTCAAACACCTGCTGAGCCGCCCGGAATTCGCCGCGCTCGCCGGCACCGTGATGGTGTTCCTGGTGTTCGGGCTTTCGGCCGGCAACTCCGGCATGTTCAACCTCGACGGCGTGATGAACTGGTCGCAGGTTGCTGCGTATCTCGGCATCATCGCGGTGGGCGCGTGCCTCTTGATGATCGCCGGCGAGTTCGACCTCTCTATCGGCTCGATGATCGGCTTTTCCGGCATGATGGTCGCGCTGCCCACCATGTACTTCCACTGGCCGATCGCGCTGTCGATCGTGTTCGCATTTGCCGGTTCGATGCTGCTCGGCGCGGTGAACGGGTATCTCGTGATGCGCACCCGGCTGCCCTCCTTCATCGTTACGCTGGCCTTCCTGTTTATCCTGCGCGGCCTCACGCTCGCGCTCTCGGTGATGTTTGCCGACCGCACCATCATCTCCGGCGTCGGCGACGTCGCCGCACATGACTGGCTCGCACATACCCTGTTCCAGGGCGTCGCGTTCAAGGGCTTATTTACCTGGCTCGGACACATCGGTGTCGTCAAGCTGCTCGACAGCGGTCTCCCGCTCGTACCTGGGATTCCGAAAGTCATCCTGTGGTGGTTCGCCCTGGCCGCGGTTTGCGCGTTCGTCCTCGCCAAGACGCAGTTCGGCAACTGGATCTTTGCTGTGGGCGGCGACGCCAATGCGGCGAAGAACGTCGGTGTGCCGGTGCGCCGCGTGAAAATCTCGCTGTTCGTGTTGACCGCCTTCTGCTCCTGCCTCTACTCCGTGCTGCAAGTGTGCGACATCGGATCAGCAGCAGCCGACCGCGGCCTGCAGGCGGAATTCGAAGCCATCATTGCCGCGGTGATCGGCGGCACCTTGCTGACCGGCGGCTACGGTTCGGTAGTAGGCGCATCCTTCGGTGCACTGATCTTCGGCGTCGTACAGATCGGCATTACCTATACGAACATCGATTCGGACTGGTTCCGTGTGTTCCTCGGCGCGATGTTGCTGTTCGCGGTGCTCTTTAACCACTACGTGCGCAGCCGCGTCGCGGCAGCCCGCTAAACGAGGAGTCCGCGATGAACACTCCATTGAACACAACGGCGGGTACGACACAACCAGCAGATGCCGACTACATCCTCGCGCTCGAGAACGTCAACCGCTATTTTGGCAACGTGATTGCGCTGAAGGACATCACACTGCGGCTAAAACGCGGCGAAGTGCATTGCCTGTTAGGCGACAACGGCGCCGGCAAATCCACGCTGATCAAGACGCTCGCCGGCGTGCACCAGCCAAGCGAAGGCACCTACCTCGTCGACGGCACGCCGGTGCGTTTCACTTCGCCCAAAGACGCGCTCGATCTTGGGATTGCCACGGTCTATCAGGATCTCGCACTGGTGCCGCTGCTTTCGGTGGCGCGCAATTTCTTCATGGGACGCGAGCCGCAGAAAAAGTTGTTCGGCTTTATCAACGTGATGGATCTTGACCATTGCGCGACCGCCTCACGCGACAAGCTCGCGGAAATGGGCATCAACGTGCGTGATCCGCATCAGCCGATCGGCACGATGTCGGGCGGCGAGAAGCAGTGTCTCGCGATTGCGCGAGCCATTCACTTCGGTGCACGCGTGCTGATTCTCGACGAGCCGACCGCAGCGCTTGGTGTGAAGCAGAGCTTCAACGTACTGAAGCTGATTCACACCGCGCGCGCCAAAGGCATTTCGGTGATCTTCATTACGCACAACGTGCATCACGCATACCCCATCGGTGATTCGTTCACGCTGCTCAATCGCGGCAAGTCGCTCGGCACCTTCACCAAGGACACCATCAGCAAGGACGAAGTGCTCGACATGATGGCCGGCGGCGCCGAGATGCAGAAGATGATCGGCGAACTCGAAGGCGCGACGATCTGATTTGCGCCACGCAGCGACCGCACGGCTCTGCCCTGCGGCCGCTGCGTGCCACCCTTGCCGTCAAGTCAAGCGCTAAGACAAACAGGATATCCCATGGCTCTCACCCGCACACCCACGCCGTCCGTTGCCAGCACCGCCAGCCGCTTCGCGCCGGGGCGCAGCCGCGACATCATCTGCCTTGGCCGGCTCGCGGTGGATCTCTACGCACAACAGGTCGGCGCCCGCCTCGAAGACGTGTCGAGCTTTGCGAAGTATCTAGGCGGCTCGTCGGCCAATATCGCCTTCGGCTGCGCGCGGCTCGGGCTCGCCTCGGCGATGCTCGCGCGCGTCGGCAACGACCATATGGGCCGTTTCCTCACCGAAACGCTCACCAAGGAAGGTTGCGACGTCAGCCACGTGCGTGTCGATCAGGAGCGCCTGACCGCGCTCGTGCTACTCGGCCTGAAAGATCGCGACACCTTCCCGCTGATTTTCTACCGCGAAAACTGCGCCGATATGGCGGTCGACGAAGCTGACTTCGATGAGGCGTTCATTGCGTCATCGAAAGCGCTGCTGATCACCGGCACGCACTTTTCCACCGAGCAGGTCAATCGCACGAGCCGCCGCGCGCTCGATTACGCGCGTCGCAACGGCGTGCGCACCGTGCTCGATATCGACTACCGTCCTGTGCTGTGGGGACTCACCGGCAAGGCCGACGGCGAAACCCGTTTCGTCGCCAGTGAAGACGTCACCGCGCATCTGCAGCGCATCCTGCCATTGATAGATCTCGTCATCGGCACCGAAGAAGAGTTTCGCATCGCCGGCGGCAAGACCGATCTGATCGAGGCCCTCGCGATGGTGCGCGCCGTGACGCCCGCCACGCTGGTGGTCAAACGTGGTCCGCTCGGCTGCCAGATCATCGACGGCGATGTGCCCGCGTCGCTCGACGACGCGCCGATTCAGGGTGGCGTCGAAGTCGAGGTACTGAACGTGCTCGGCGCAGGCGACGCGTTCGCCTCCGGCTTTCTGTCCGGGTGGCTCCGCGATCAGCCGCTCGAAGCATGTGCCCGCGCGGCGAATGCGAGCGGCGCGCTGGTCGTGTCACGACATGGATGCGCCCCGGCAATGCCGACACCCGCCGAACTCGACTATTTCCTGAGCGAAGCAAAAGCCGATCCGCAGCGCATGCGCCGCCCCGACCGCGATGCGAAGCTCGCGCGACTGCACCGCGTCTCCCCTGCCCGCAAGCAATGGGACGAAGTGCTCGGCTTCGCGTTCGATCACCGCAACCAGTTCTTCGATCTGTCTCAGCAAACCGGCGCGGACGATGCACGTATCGCGCGGCTCAAGAGTCTGTTTGTCGAGGCCGTCGCACAGACCGAAAGCGCGCTTGGCTTGCAAGGACGCATCGGCGTCCTGATCGACGACCGCTACGGCCAGGACGCACTGAACGCCGCCACTGGCCGCGGCTGGTGGATCGGCCGCCCGGTGGAACTGCCGGGCTCGGTGCCGCTCGTATTCGATCACGGCCGCTCGATCGGCACCTCGCTCATCGCCTGGCCGCAGGAACACGTGGTGAAGTGCCTGGTGCAATTCCATCCCGATGAGCCCATCGAACAACGGCTCGAACAGGAAGCCCAATTGCGCGCGCTCTACGACGCCACCCAGGCGAGCGGCCATGAATTGCTGCTCGAAGTCATCCCGCCGAAGCACGCCCATCTGCCGGGCGGCCCCGATATCGTGCATCGCGCGTTGAAGCGGCTGTACAACATTGGCATCTATCCGGAGTGGTGGAAGCTCGAGCCGATGGAAGCTGCGCAATGGCAAAGCATCGACGCGCTGATTGCCGAACGCGATCCTTACTGCCGCGGCGTGGTGCTGCTCGGTCTGTCGGCAGCCGTCGAACAGCTCAACGAGGGCTTTCGCGCAGCGGCGCAATCGGCGACTTGCCGCGGCTTCACCGTCGGCCGGACGATTTTCCACGAGCCGAGCCATGCGTGGCTCGCAGGCACGATTGGCGACGACGAACTGATCGCCCGCGTGCGTCAGACCTTCGAAACGCTGATCGATTCGTGGCGCGCCGCGCGCGGCAACGACGCACCGCATAGCGCCACGCCACATCACGTTCACCAGGAGCAGGCTGCATGAACCAGCGCATCTTGCATCACGATACGTCTCCCGCCCACCCTGAATCCGCGACGCCATCGACTGCGCCGGCGACTGGCACGCTGCGGCTTACCACGGCACAGGCACTGATCCGCTACCTCGCGGCGCAGCGCGTCAGAACCGAGGACGGCGCCGGTACCGAGCCGCTGTTCGGCGGCGTGTTCGCAATCTTCGGGCACGGCAACGTTGCGGGAATCGGCGAGGCGCTGTACCAGCACCGTCATGAGCTGCCGACGCTGCGCGCGCACAACGAGCAGGCGATGGCACACAGTGCGATTGCGTATGCGAAGGCGCATTTCCGGCGCCGGATGATGGCGGTCACCACCTCCATTGGACCTGGAGCCACGAATCTGCTGACCGCTGCGGCACTCGCACACGTCAACCGTTTGCCCGTGCTGCTGCTGCCCGGCGACGTGTTCGTCTCGCGCGCTCCGGATCCGGTGCTGCAGCAGGTCGAGGACTTTCACGACGGCGGCATCTCCGCGAACGATGCATTCAAGCCCGTGTCGCGCTACTTCGACCGGATCATGCATCCCGCGCAATTGCTGACGGCCCTACCCCGCGCCCTGCGTGTGCTGACCGATGCCGCGTTGTGCGGGCCGGTCACGCTCGCCCTGCCGCAAGATGTGCAGGCCGCCGCATGGGATTTCCCTGCGGAGTTCTTCGAACCGCGCGTCGTCAACTTTCATACGCCCGCGCCGGTTGCAGAAGAGATCAGCGCCGCCGTCGCGCGCTTGCGACAGGCGAAACGGCCGATGATCGTCGCCGGCGGTGGTGTGCTGTATGGCCACGCGACGGATGCGCTGCACGCGTTCGCCGCCGCGCACGGCGTCCCCGTTGCCGAAACGCAGGCCGGCAAAGGCGCGCTGGCCTGGAACGATCCCCTCAACACCGGCGCGCTGGGTGTGACTGGGTCGCCTGCAGCGAATGCACTCGCACACGACGCCGATTGCGTGCTGGCAATCGGCACCCGTCTGCAGGACTTCACGACCGGCTCGAACACGCTGTTCACGCAGGCCGACGTGATTGGCATCAATGCCAACGCGTTCGATGGCCTCAAGCATCGCGGTCTCGTAGTTGAGGCCGATGCCCGCCTCGCGCTCGGTGCGCTCGCCGCGGAGCTTGGCGGCTGGCACGCCGACCGCGGGTGGACCGCGCGGGCCCAGAAACTTGCTGCGGGCTGGCGCGACGCTGTTGGCATGATCACGCATGCGCCGCAACACGAAACGGTGCTGCCGTATGACGCGGACGTGATCGGCGCGGTACAGCGTTCGAGCGTGGCGTCCGCGGTGGACGATATCGTCGTGTGCGCTGCCGGCACGCTGCCTGCGGAGTTGCACAAGTTGTGGCGCGCGGGCCGTCCCGGTGCTTACCACGTCGAGTACGGCTATTCGTGCATGGGCTACGAGATTGCTGGCGGCCTCGGCGCAAAGCTGGCACGTCCCGAGCGCGACGTCATCGTGATGGTCGGCGACGGCAGCTATCTGATGATGAACAGCGAGATTGCCACCTCGGTGATGCTCGGTGCGAAGCTGATCATTGTCGTGCTCGACAATCGCGGCTATGGCTGCATCAATCGCCTGCAACAGGCCTGCGGCGGCGCGCCGTTCAACAACCTGTTCGACGATTGCGAGCAAGGCCCGCTGGGCGCACCGCCGATCGATTTCGCCGCGCATGCGCGCGCACTCGGCGCGCAAGCGGAGCACGTCGCGAACATCACCGAACTCGAAGCCGCGCTGCAGCGCGCGCGCGCCGCCGACCGCACCTATCTGATCAGCATCGACACGGATCCCGCCCGCACGACGGACGACGGCGGCTGGTGGTGGGAAGTGGCCGTGCCGGAAGTGTCGGCGCGCGAAGGCGTGCGCGCTGCGCGTGCGCAATACGAAGCCCAGCTTGCCGTGCGCGCCCAGGCCGCCGGCGACATCAAGAACGATTGAGGACGCCCGCATGACTCAGTTCGAAGTACGCATCGGCATCAACCCGCTGTCGTGGATGAACGACGACCTGCCGTCGCTGGGCGGCGAGACACCACTCGAAGTCGCGCTGACGGAAGGACGCGAAATCGGCTATGACGGGTTCGAACTCGGCAACAAATTTCCGCGCGAACCGCTGGCGTTGAAAGCGCTGCTCGCGCAATTCGACCTGGCGCTCGTCTCCGGCTGGTATTCAGGACGACTGGCACGACGCAGCGTCGAGGAAGAGATAGCGTCAGTGGATGCGCATCTGGAGTTGCTGTCGCGCAACGGCTCGACTGTAATGGTGTACGGCGAGGTAGCCGATTCGATTCAGGGCGCGCCGCAACCGCTCTATCAGCGTCCGCGGTTCTTTGGCGAAGCACAGTGGGACGCGTATGCGGCGCGTGTGGACGAGTTCGCCCGTTATACGCTGAGTCGCGGCGTACGGCTCGCGTATCACCATCATATGGGGGCTTACGTGGAAACACCGGCCGACGTCGACAATCTGATGGCGCGCACGAGCGACGCCGTCGGCTTGCTGTTCGACGCGGGCCACATTACGTTTTCCGGAGGCAATCCGGTCACGGTGCTCGACAAGCATATTGGACGGGTCTGTCACGTTCATTGCAAGGACGTGCGGCCAGCGGTGATGAAACTCGCGCGCAACCGCAACTGGAGTTTTCTGGACTCGGTGATCAACGGAGCGTTCACGGTTCCGGGCGACGGTGCGGTCGATTTCCCAGCGATTATCGAACGCCTGAAACGGCATGGCTATCGCGGCTGGCTGGTGGTGGAAGCCGAACAGGATCCGGTGATCGCGCAATCGTATGCTTATGCAGAGAAGGGGTACCGGACCTTGCGGGCGCTGGTGGATGCGCCGCTCGATGCCGGTACGTCTGCGACGAAGGAGGCAGCATGAGTTTGCTGGTGAAGGCACAGCGCGAGGGCCAGACGATCGCGCGGGTCACGCCGGAGACGGCGGCATGGCGTTATGTGGGTTTTGCGGCTTATCGCATCGGCACAGACGAAGTCGTGCATGTGTTCGAGCCGGCACGTGAGGTGTGCATTGTAGTGCTGGCGGGCGCCGTGGATGTGGAGACAGCGGATCAGAAATGGAGCAGTCTCGGTTCGCGCGACAGCGTGTTTGAAGATGCCGCGCCGTATGCGGTGTATTTGCCGCCGGGTGTGCGGACTACGGTGCGGGCCGTGCGTGACGCGGAGGTGGGTGTGGCTAGTGCGCCGGCCAAGGGCGGCTTTCCGGCGCGGCTGATTGAGCCTTCGCAGATGAACCGCTCGACGCGCGGCAAGGGGCTCAATACGCGGTACGTATGTGATATCTTGCCGCAGACTGAGGCTGCAGAGTCTTTACTGGTTGTTGAGGTTCGCACGCCTGGCGGGCATGCTTCGAGCTATCCGCCGCATAAGCATGACACCGATAATGTGCCGCTCGAGAGCTCGCTCGAAGAGACTTACTATCATCGGCTCAATCCGCCGCAGGGGTTTGCTTTTCAACGGGTTTATACAGATTCACGGGACATCGACGAGTCCATGGCTGTTGAGGATCATGATGTGGTTATGGTGCCTCGAGGCTATCATCCTGTTATTGTTCCCTACGGATATGATTCGTACTACTTGAATGTTATGGCTGGGAAGCAGCGGCTCTGGCATTTCAAGAACGATCCGGCACATGAGTGGATTATTCATAAGGAGTGAAGCGCTTGATGTGCAACCTCAACCTGATCAGTGAGGGGCACACATGTAGCGTTACACCATCAACCACGACTTTCTGGAAAACATCCGCCAGGCAGGCGGCACCGGCAAATATCAGGAATTCGCTGACGCTGCCCTGCGGGGCTTCGGCATGAAGGTCACCCCCAAAAGGTGGCATTACATACTACTACCGTTGGACCAGCCCTGACGGCGAGCATCCACGCAAGACGGTCGGCCACTATCCAGCTATCGCTCCAAGCGCGGCGCGCGAACTTGCAAAGAAAATGGGCGCAACGCTCGACCGCAGCAGCAATGGTGACGTGACCCTGCTGACCAAATCGGCCGCACGCGTGGCCCTTGAGCAGGCTACGGTACGGGGAGCCGTCACAAAACTGAAGTTTCGCAAAAGACCCGATCAAGCTTCTTTTGAGCCCCATATGTTGGGGCTCTTAGTTGCCGTTCTGTTCGTGCGCTTGTCAGCCCTCTGCCTTGCGCCGTTCCCACTCGCGCAACGACCCGGCCAGAATTACGCGACGACGCCGACTGACGACTGTCTCCCTGGGTATCTCGCCACGCTTGCGCAGACGATAGTAAATGCATTTGCTGATGCCGTAACGCTCGCAGAACTGCGCGATCGTAAGCGGCGCGTCGTCGGCCCGAGCCGGGCGCTCGGTGGTTTCGTGAGTTTCGTTCATGGTCAGCCTTCCTAATCGCGTGAATCTCAACCAGTTGGCAGGATCGCGACACGCGGCTTCGCCCCATATGCCCCTCGATGTTCGACGCATTCGCAGCGTCGAGTTGCGGGCACTTTATGCTTTAGCAGCGTTCGTCAGAATGTGTACGCGGGTCGCGAACAAACAGGTTACCCCTTCCTTGGCGTCGAAGGCGATCTTGCCGAAAGTCGCGTCCGTGAAAAGCAGATCGTCCTTTGGCTTGCTGCCAGTGTGCAGATGCAGTGAAACGGACTCTTACTCGCCCGCCGATCAAAGCGTGTCCAGTTGCGGGTTCTTGCGTGCGGAAGATTGTTAGCGTCCGGCCAGAAAAACTTAGGCCATTCGCAATCTCGTAGAGCGAGGTCCGTAGCGTCGGACTCGTCGGACTGAGCTTGTCGAAAATGAAGTTCGGCACGTCAAAAGTCCGTTTGCGGTCGACGGCAGTTGCCGCCCGACGAGCCAATCTGCTGACGGCATTTTCAGTCAACGATGGTCAGTTAATTGCGACGGTCGTGACCGATCTGCTCAAAACAGAACGCAACGGCATACTGATCAAGAGTCAAACGACCGTCGAGCTTGCGAAGGCCAGGGCAGAAAATGAGGCATCCAAAAATCTAAGTGGGACACTGATTAAAATCATCGATTCTGTTGTCACCGGTCGACGACGACCTCACGACGATGGCATCACCGGATGATTTCTAATACGCAAGCCAACTCAAAAACCCGCACCTGCGGGTTTTCTATGGGCAGTTGTCATGTCGAACATTCAAGTCAGGAGTCAGGCCAGCGTCTCCTATGCGCAGGTTCAGGAAGGGCCCGTCGCGTAGCCGGCAAGATAGAACAACGCCGCAAGGACAATCAAGACTGCGAGCCGAAGTGCAACGCTCCGGCGTTGCATCCCGTCGCGTACGCTCACCCAACCTGTCACAGAAAAAATGATTGAAGGTCCGAATAGATAAGCGAGGAAAGCGGCGATTATCCACCAAGGCTCCGAGCACCAGCCGATCTCATTACAATTTCCCGATCCACGGAACAGGGGGTTCAAGGGCAACCGATACGGCATGCGACTGCCCACCCAGCAGGAAGCCCAGGTGGTGAGCAGGCCGACTACCAGAAAGGCAGTTGCAGCGCTGCCGCGTCTTACTTTATTTCCCAAAATAGTATCTCCGTTGCCTTTCTCAGGTCGGAATAACCATAGGTGGTACCTGGAAAGTGCGCGCTGTGGACGCCAATCCCTCGGCCGATTACACCTAACAAACCTTCCCCGCGGGAAATCGTTAAGCGATTGCCATTCCACAAGTCAATATGACCGCCGCTTGGGTCTTTTTCCTTTAGAGGCCAGTTCAAAAAGGCTGTTCCGTATGCCTGAAGATGTTTCAGCAGACCAGGGCGCAGCCGAATTTCAGGAATGCTTCGTGAATGTCAGCCCGACGATCGAAGCGTATGCGAAGACGACGGAAGTTGTGGAGCCACGAGTGAGTCCGCTCAACGACCCAACGGAATTTGCCCAGACCATTGCCATGTTCAGTGCGGCGCCTTACGATCACCGGTTTGATGCCGCGTTCGCGCAATCGTTGACGATGCGCATCGGAATCGTAACCACGATCGGCATAGATGACCCTGGGTCTCTGAAGTGGTCGGCCGCGCGCCGCGGATCGGGGCAATCGCGTCGATGGGCGGCAGCAACCGGGTGACGTCGTTGCGGTTCGCGCCGCTCAGGATGGCGCTGATGGGAACGCCATTGGCGTCTACGAGGATGTGGTGTTTCGAACCGGGTCGCGAGCGATCCGTGGGGTTCGGGCCAGTTTTTCGCCCGCCCCAACAGCTCGTACCGACGAGGAATCGACGGCAGCATATGAAAGATCGATCTGCCCGGCCTCGCGCAATTTGTCGGGCAGCAGTTCGTGCAGTCGGTCCCGTACTCCTGCCTTGCACCAGTCGTTCAGTCGTCGCCAGCAGGTCGCACCGGAGCCAAAGCCCGATACGGTCGGCAGGTAGTTCCATCGCAGACCGGTTTTCAACACGAACAGGATGCCATTCAACGCCGCCCGATCCGATACGCGTGGGCGGCCGGGATGCTCTTTGCGCCGGGGCCTGGGCGACGGCAGTAACGGTTTGATCAGTGTCCACAATTCGTCATCAATGATCGGCGCTTCCATCCCTTGGGTTCCGTTGTCCAGACATCCAGGGTTAACACCTTGCCAAGTAAACAGCCCCCTCGGGGGTTTTTGAACTGGCCTCCAAGCGACTTTATATGCAGCCTCCGTCACCATGAGGCCCGCAGATCGATGGGGCAGACGGAAGCTGAGTTACAGCATCGGACAGATCCGCCGGGCGATACGCCAGCGGGAAAAGCGAAATCCGGAAAGCACAAAGCCTCTCAACAGGTGCTCGCGAGGGACGTGATTGTCGAGGTTGAACAGGTAGAAGAGTCTGTCCTGTCCGCTGCCCAGTTGACCCATCATAACGATTCACTCCCGTCGATCGATGTCTTCCAGGGTGCCCTACGATCTGCACGGCGGCCGACTTTTTCAACACAATTCCTTGGTAACGGGCGTTCGTGCATTTGCGCTCGGGGCCTTTGGGATACGGGCCAGAGAGGCGCCCTTGCCGATCATGCGGGTCGTCGCGGCACCCCGGCGTGCGCGGCGGCCCGCATGATCGACGCCGAAAGCCGCGTGACGAGCCTTCCGCGCGTGTCAGTCTCCGTGGGTCACAACGAAATGCATCACGTCGGTCCGACGCTCGTCGAAGCCGGCCTCGCAATACTTCAGGTACAGCCGCCAGGTGCGGATGAACGTTTCGTCAAAGCCTTGCGCCCGCACCGCATCGAGTTTCGCGTCGAACGCCGCGTGCCAGATCCGAAGCGTGTGCGCGTAGTCGAGTCCGAACGACAATGTCGGCTCGGCATGCATGCCGGCGTCCCGCGCGGCGCGCACGAAACGTTCGGGGCTTGGCAGCATGCCGCCAGGGAAGATGTATTCGCGGATGAAATCGCTCGACGCGCGATACGCCGCGAAGCGCGCCTCGTCGATCGTGATCGACTGAACCAGCGCGCGGCCGCCGGGTGCGAGGTGGCACTTCAACGCGCCGAAATACACCGGCCAGAAGGTTTCGCCGACCGCCTCGAACATCTCGATCGACACGATCGCGTCGTATTGCTCCTGCACGTCGCGGTAGTCGCGCAGTTCGACGTTGACGAAGTCCGCAAGGCCTGCGTGGGCGATGCGTTCGACGGCCAGCGCGTATTGCTGGGGCGAGATCGTCAATGCGTGCACGCGGATGCCCTGAGATGCCGCATGCAGTGCGAAGCCACCCCAGCCGCAGCCGATTTCCAGGACCCGCATGCCGGGACGCAGGCCGAGGGTGTCGACGATGCGCTGATACTTGGCGGCTTGCGCGGCGTCGAGCGAACGGCCGGCATCGCCGTCGAACCATGCGCTCGAATAGGTCCAGGTGCTGTCGAGCCAGAGCCCGTAGAAGCGATTGCCGAGGTCGTAATGCGCGTGGATGTTGCGGCGGCTGCCCGCGCGCGTATTCATCCGCAGCCGATGGCGAAGGCTGTACCAGCATTGTGCGAGGCGCCCGCCCGTGATGGTTCGCGCGATCGTGGCCTCGTTACGGATCGCGAGCCGCAGCACGGCCGCGAGATCAGGAGAATCGATCCACGCCGCACGGTGGGCCTCCGCGAAGCCGATGTCGCCGGCCCGCAGGATCGTGCGGCACGCGCGCCAGTCGCGGATGTGCAGGGTCGCGGCCGGTTGCACGTGCGGGTCGCCGAATACGTACTGTGCGCCTTCGGGCGTCACGAGGGTCAGGTGACCTGTCCGGATCCGGCGTAGCAGCGCGAGGAACAGGCGGGTCGACAGCGGCGTCGCCGAAGGCGGTGAAAAGATGCGCAGCAGGGTCATAGGCGAGCCTCGTGATCAGAAGGCGATGAGCGATGCGTCGAAGAGTGCGCGTCGGCCGGACGACGGGACGGCGGGGGGGCGGCGCGCGCGGGCGGCGTCTTGCCGTGGAACGGCACGCGCTTCAGCCACAGGTGCAGCGCCTGCCAATGAATCCGCACGATCACGTTGACTGCGTTGAGCGGCTGGACGATAAGCGCCCGGCAGGCGCGCAGGCCGGTGAGTGGCTCGGCGCGCATGCCGATCGCGGTCCGCAGCAGCAAGCCGTCGCGATCGCGGTAATCGATCGCAACCACGATGTGGTTCCGTTGTCGGCGAACACGAAAGGCGTAATCGCCCTCGACGTCGCAAAACGGCGAGACGTGAAACGTTTTGCGGCAGATCAGCACGGTGTCGTCGCGAATCGACGCGTGACCCGGGGCGCTCAGCAGGTAGCCGTGATGCGCGCCGAAGGTATTGCGGACGTCCGCGTATAGCGCGCGCAGTTGCCCGCCGCGATCGTGGCAATACCAGAAGCTCACCGGGTTGAAAGCATACCCGAGCATGCGCGGGATCGTTTGCAGCCAGATCGCGCCGTCGGCCGGAACGCCGGCTTCGAGCAGACGTGCGCGCATCCATGGCTCGAGCGGGCTGCCGTCGCGCGGGCCGTAGTCGCGCGAGGCGATGCCGAGCGGCCGCCAGCAGTCGACGCCGAACCACCAGCGCGAGAGGCTGCCGAGCCGTCCGACGTCGCAGCACACCTGAAAGAGCGGATAGGTGAACGAATGATGCGCGGGCCGCAGCCGCTCGTGCATCACGTAGCCCGTCAGCAACTGTCCGGCGTGGCCGTCTGCGCGATCCGGCGTGTTCATGGCCGGGTCCAGGCAGGCGCGACGCCGAAATCCCGCGCGACCCGCAGGGCGGATTTCAAGCCATCCTCGTGAAACCCGTAGCCCGTCCATGCGCCGGCGAACCACGTGCGCCGGCGGCCTTGCAGCGCGGGCAGGCGTTGTTGTGCGTCCACTGCGGCGAGGTCGAGCAACGGGTGCGCGTAGTCGTAGCGGCCGAGCACGGTATCGGGCGCCGGTTCGGGGACCGGGTTGAGGGTGACGACGACCTGCGTGCGGAACGGCAGCGGCTGCAACTGGTTGATCAGGTAGCTGACGCAGACGGGCTGACGACCGTCGCGCTGGCCGGCGTGGCCGCTCAGGTAATTCCATGCCGACCACACGCGGCGGCGGCGCGGCAGCAGCGCCGGATCCGTATGCAGGACTGCGACGTTGCGCTGGTAGCGCACCGTGCCGAGCACACCGCGCTCCTGGGCGTCAGCGTCGTCGAGCAACTGCAGGCTCGCGGGCGCATGGCCGGCCAGGACGACCGCGTCGAACCGGGCCGGGCCGGCCGCGTCGGTCATCACCGTGACGCCGTCGGCGTCGCGCCGGATACCGCGCACGGGCGTGTTCAGGCGGATGTCGTCGAGTGTTGCGGCGATGCGCGTGACATACGTGCGGCCGCCGCCGAGGACGGTCCGCCACGGCGGGCGGCTGTTCACCTGCAGCAGCGCGTGGTTGAGGCAGAAGCGCAGGAACGTGGCGGCTGGGAACTGCAGGATGTCCCGGGCGGCGCTGGACCAGATCGCAGCGGCCATCGGCAGCAGGTAGTGGTGCTGAAACGGCGCGCCATAGCCCTCCGCGGCGAGCAGCTCGCCGACCGAACAACGGTCGCGGCTGGCGGTTTCGAGATGGCGATCGGCCGCGGCGTTGAAGCGCAGGATATCCCGCAGCATGCCGAGAAAGGTCGGCGAAAGCACATTGCGGCGCTGCGCGAATACCGTGTTCAGATTGGTGCCGGCCCATTCGAGCCGGCCACCGTCGACGGATACCGAGAACGACATGTCGCTGCGATGCGAGACGACGCCCAGTTCGTCAAAGAGCGCGATCAGGTTCGGGTAGGTGCGATCGTTGAAGACCAGAAAGCCGGTATCGACCGGCGCGTCGATGCCTTCGACGCGGACGTCGACGGTATGTGTGTGCCCGCCCAGATAGTCCGCGGCCTCGAACAGCGTCACTCGGTGCCGGCGGGCCAGCAGGTAGGCGCTCGCCAGTCCGGCAATGCCGGCACCGACGACCGCGACGCGTTGTCCGGGCGGCAATGGAGGATGTGCTTGGTTCATCGGCAGGGGTCTCCTCGTGACAGGTATCCAGGCAGCGGCTGGCGGGTTAGTCGATATACGGGCCAGACCTGCTTTCGGATGCATGCCGTGCCCGGAAGCCTGCCCGCGTGGCGCAGTCACGCCCGCGCCGTCAGTCGCGCTGTCCTGGAGAGGCGAAACCCGGCATGCCGATCTGCTCTGGCCGTTGCGGCACCCGCCGGAAGCGCGACGTGTCATAGCCCATCTCGTCGAGCCGGCCGAGCATCGCCCGGAAGGTAGTGTCGTCCATCGTCGGGGTGCGGGAAAAAATCCAGCCGAACGCCTTGCCCGGATAGCCGAGGATCGTGTAGCGGTAGTCCGGATCGACATAGAGCGTCAACTGCGTCACATCAATCGGCCAAAAGAGCCGCACGCGCCATTCGCCGCCACCGCTGCCCGGCTTCACCGTGTCGACGAACCGGTAACGTCGTTCGGGCTGCTCGAAGTCCCGCTTGCGGCCGACGAACCTGTCGTCGATCCGCCCGTCCGGGAGCAGCGCCCACTCGGCCCGGCTACCGACGAAAACGCGTTCCGCGAAATACGGAATGTTCGCGATCACGTACCAGCGACCCATGTAGCGGGGCAGATCGACCGGCACCGTCCTGAGCGGCACGGCGGCCCGGGGATTCGGATTGGGCGGCGCATTCGAGCAGCCTGCGGCAAGCGTCAGCAGGCAGACCGCGAGCCATGCGGCGATGTGTCTTGCGCGCGCCGATTTCGTCGGCCTATGCGGGCGAAGCATTGTGGGGCCTCGCGCGCGATCGGGCGGACGAGCTCATGCGCGAACCGGCCGCTTGTCGAACAGGTAGTGGGCGACGCCCCACTCCTGCCCTGCCGCGTAACCGAACAGCTCGGCCACCGCCATGTAGAACATGCGCCAGCGCTGGAACCAGACGCGCGCGTTGCGCCCGTAGATGTCTTCGAAAAGCGGCATGATCCGGTCGCGCGCCGCATCGAGCGACGTGAGCCAGTGATTCGCTGTGCGCGCATAGTGCGTGCCGCCCACCCACCACTGCCGCGTGACGCGCAGATCGTCCTGAAAGCGCAGTAGCAGGTCGGCGGACGGCATCGTGCCGCCAGTGAAGAAATAGCGGGACATCCAGTCGGCGCCGTCTCGCACCACGAAGTGATAGGCGAGCAGCCGATGCGCGAAGAGGTGGACGAACAGCTTGCCGTCGTCGTGCAGCCAGCGCGAGATCTTGGCGAGGAGCAGTCCGTAGTTTTTCACGTGCTCGAACATTTCGATCGACAGCACGCGATCGAAGCCCGCCTCGCCGGGCGCGAATTCGACATCGACGATGTTGCCGGTGACGATCCGCAGGTGGGTCAGCCCGCGCTGCGCGGCGCGCTGCTCGATGAAGTGACGCTGACCGTGCGAATTCGACAGGCCGACGATCTGCGCGCGCGGATAGCGCTCGGCGAGCCACAGCGACAGCGAGCCCCAGCCGCAGCCGAGATCCAGGATGCGCTGGCCATCCGCGAGGCCGGCCCGCTGGGCATAAAGCGACAGCATGGCTTCCTCGGCTTGCCCGAGCGTTTCGTCGCCGCGCGGGTAATAGCCGCACGAGTATTTCAGCCGCGGCCCGAGATGCGCTTCGAAGAACGCGCCGGGCACCTCGTAATGCTGTGCGTTGGCCGCTTGCGTCTCGATCGCGATCGGACTTGCGCGCAGTTCGTGCAGCAACGCATCGTAGGCCGTTGCGCACCGCTCGCCGTCGTCCGCATGTTCGTCGCGCAGGCGCTGCCGCATCAGCGCGCGCATCCCGGCGCGGATCAGCGGATCTGGCAGCCAGCCGCGCTCGCAGCACCGGATCAGCCAGTCGTCATCGGGCAAGGACATCCGGGCGGGCGACGGTCGCTTGGTGGTGGCGGTCATGATCGGGTGCTCCTGTTTTGGGGTCGATGAGGTCAGCCGTGCGGGTGGCGCGCGCCGGTTCTGGGCGGCCACGGAATGAGGGCGTTTGTCGTCCACATGTATTCGCGGTAGCCCTGCCGGGTGAGCACGAGGTGCGCTTCGACCAGTGGAATGCCGGACACCTTGAGCAGCAGCCACGCCATCAGGAACGGCGGCGCGAGCGTCAGCCAGCCCCACGGCATGCCGATCGACAAGGCCGCATAGGCGAACCAGTGCACGCACTCGAAGAAGTAATTGGGATGTCGCGAATAGCGCCACCAGCCGACCTGACAGACCTGGCCGCGCCGGGCAGGATCGGCGAGGAAGCGCCGGAGCTGGCGGTCGGCGGCGGCTTCGCCGGCCACGGCGGCGAACCAGATCGCGAGCGCGGCGGCAAGCGCGAACGGCGAGGGCATTTCCGGGCGGTACGCGGGAACGAAGAACGCGGCCGAGAGCAGCGTCGCGATCACCGCTTGCAGCTGGAACAGCCAGAACATGTTGCGCGCGGTGGCGTCGCCCCATTGCAGACGGAATTGCCGGTAGCGCGGATCTTCCGCTCGCCCGTGATTGCGCCGCCACAGGTGTCGCGCGAGCCGCATGCCCCAGATGCCGCCGCCTAGCGCGACCAACGCGCGGTTCAGTCCCGCGCCGGTGCCGAGCGCGGCGGCGAACATGGCCACGCCGCCGAGCGTCGCGGCCCAGACCGTGTCGATCATCCCGGCGTTCTGCGAGCGTAACTGATTGATCCAGACCGCGGCGAACGCGACGATCAGTCCGACGAAGGCGAGGGCAACGGCGGCGGGGGCAGGCATGAGGACTCCGTGGAGGGGATATCCGTCATATACGGAGCCGGAAGCCAGATGGATGCGGCCGGATGCGCGATGCGGTCCGGCCTCGAGATAAATAAGAGGACGCCCGGCGCTACCCCGCTCGCGTCAGGCGCCGACTATTACGCGGCGTGCATCGCACCGGTGGCCAGTACTGGGCCGGTCGGTTGACCGCTCGGCGAGCCGCCGCTCGGCTCGATCGACACGGCGAGCACAGCGCGCGCGCTCAGTTGCGCGACGACGGCGGGCGGCAGCGTCATCGACGCCGGCGCGTCCGGCGCGAAGACGCCGAGCGAGATCGGTTTCGCATTCGGCGGAATTAGCCAGAGCTCGGTCGAGCGGTTCGCGGCGATCATCGGCTTGTCGGCCGGCACCACGACCATTCGGGCGCGCCGCAGATCGACTGTGGCGGTCCAGTGTGCGACGCCGTCCGGGCGAGCAATCGTGGCCACCATGTACTGGCTTTCGACGGCGGTGGTGCGCTGCGGCGCCTCGTGCACCCAGATCAGGTTGACCGCGAGCAGCCCGAGCGCGGCAACGCTCGCGCCGATGCCGACCCAGCGCCACAGGTTCAGGCTGTTCCACCAGCCGCCCGTCGGCGCCGGGCCATGTGCGGCCGGCGTGGCGAAGAAGCCGAGATCACGCTGGATCCGCGTCCAGACGCGGCCCGGAGGCTCGACGGGCGCGACGTCTTCGCCGAGGGGCGCGAAGCGGCGCTGCCAGCGGTCGAGCGTGGCCTGCAATGCCGGGTCGCGGGCGACGGACTGCTCCAGCTCGCGGCGCGCATCGGCGTCGAGCACGCCGAGCGCGTGTTCCGCGCAGCGCAGTTCGGGATCGTGAGGGGCCGGCGTATTCATTGCTCGAGACACACCTTCAGCTGCATCAGGCTGCGCCGGATCCAGCTTTTCATGGTTCCGAGCGGCACGCGCAGGCGCGCGGCCAACTCACTGTAAGTCGCGCCGCTGAAGAAGGCCTCGCGCACCACGCGGCCCTGCTCCGGCTCGAGCCGTTCCAGGCAGCGTTCGAGGCGCTGCCGCTCCTGGCTCGCCTCCGCCAGCGCGGCGGGCGTCGGGTCTTCGTTGGGAAGGTCGAGCACCTGGGCCTCGTCGAGCGGCTCCTCGCGATGCTGCCGCAACCGGTCGATTGTCCGGTTGCGCGCCAGCGTGATGAGCCAGGTTATCGCGCTGCCGCGCGCCGGGTCGAACGCATCGGCACGTCGCCAAGCGTTGGTGTAGACCTCCTGGAGCAGATCCTCTGCCTCGCCCCGGTCGTGGAGCATGCGGATGATAATGCCGAACACGCGCGACGAGGTCAGCCGGTAAAGCTCGGCGAAAGCCTGCTGGTCGCCTTGTGCGACCCGCAACAGGACCTGGTTCAGGTGCTCGCGACGCGCGGCATTGGCGTCAGCGTCAGCATCACACGAAGGCGCTGACTGGTCGAATCGCTCAGCACTACCCGGCGTGTCGTTCATGCGGGGGAAAAGGCGTGGATCGCCATGGCGTGAATATCGGGTTGAATATAGCACTGTCGGACTTGTCTGACTGGGCGATCCGCGACTGATAATCTGTATGCTGCGCATGGTGGAGGGCCGCATGACGTCGATGCCGAGATATACGGGCGAATCGCGCGCGGAGATGCAAGCGGGCGGTTGCTTGGCCCGAGTACCGGGGCCGTGCGGGAGCGGTACCCGCCGTCGCCGCATGCGGAGCCGTTCTGCAACGGCGTGGTACTCGAGTGCACAATGATCCGGTATCGTGCTGGGAGGCGGTTTTCATGAGGCGACCCATCTTTTATTCGCCCGCGCGGATGGCAGCCCTTGCCCTTGCCGGCGCGGTACTCGCGCTCGCGGGATGCGCGGCCTTAACTGGCGGCAAGAGCGGCAACGCTCAGGTGCCGCAACCGGCCAGGACCGTCGATCTCGATCGCTATGTCGGCAGGTGGTACGAGTTCGCGCGCTACGAGAACCGTTTCGAGCGGGGATGCGACGGCGTGACGGCAGACTATGCGAAGCGGGACGACGGCCTGATCAGCGTGCGCAATACCTGTCGCGAAGGCGCCCCGGCCGGTCCCGCGCGCAGTGCGGAGGGACGCGCGAAGGTCGTGGAGGACAGCGGCGGCGCGAAACTGAAAGTATCATTCTTCGGGCCGTTCTTCTTCGGCGATTACTGGGTGCTCGATCACGCCGACGACTATGCGTGGTCGATCGTCGGCGAGCCGTCAGGCCGGTTCCTGTGGGTCCTGACGCGCGACGCGAAGCCGTCCGCCGAGCGGGCCGCGGCGCTCGTCGAGCGGGTGCGGACGCTGGGCTACGATACGGCGATGTTGCGTCGCACCGCGCACTGAGTCGATCGCGCTGACACGGCGCGATTGCTGTCGTGTTCTTCTATGGTGGCATTTGGCAAAGCGGCGATTGCGCCGATTACCTGTTTGTCGCGAGGCGCTGGCGTCGCGCGGATTCGTCACGGTCGTGCCGGACTCCCGCACTGACCCGGCCACCGTCTTTCCGGGCTTTGTCGAGGACGCCGCGCAATCTGTCCGTTGGGTGCGGGAGCATCGGTCGGCATTCGGCGGGCGCGCAGATCACAGCGCTACTCGCGACTGACGATCGTTTCCTCGCGGCGCAAGGGCTCGGCAAGAGCGACATCGCGCTCGACAACCTGCCTGTAGCCATCCGGCCGAGCACCGCGCAACCCGACTGTTATGACCTGTACTTCGCACATCATCACTTCGATACGATCGACTGAACCTGACGAAATGAGCGGCTACCCGATTGGCGCACTCGCGCAGCCCTTCATTGCTGCGCGCGCCCGCATGCGCGCGTGCTGGTGAGACACCACCGGCAGCGGATAGTCGCGTCCGAGCCGAACCGATACGGCCGCCAGCTGCGCAGGCTGCACGAGCCACGGTGCGTGGATCGACGCACCGGGCAAGCGCGCGAGGTCGGGCACCCAGCGCCGCACGTAGTCGCCCTGCGGGTCGAACTTCTGGCCCTGCAGCACTGGATTGAAGATGCGAAAGTACGGCGCAGCATCCGCACCGCTGGCTGCCACCCATTGCCAGCTCGCGGGGTTGCTAGCTTCATCGGCGTCCACGAGTGTGTCCCAGAACCAGGCCTCGCCCTCGCGCCAGTCGATGAGCAGATGCTTGACGAGAAACGACGCTACGACCATACGCACCCGGTTGTGCATGAAGCCCGTATGCCATAGCTCGCGCATGCCGGCATCGACGAGCGGGTAGCCCGTTTCGCCGCGCTGCCAGGCGCGAAGCGCCTCGGGATCGGCGCGCCACGGCATGGCGTCGAATTGCCGTCTGAAGTTGACCTGATGCAACTGGGCAAAATGGTAGAACAGGTAGTACGAGAACTCGCGCCAGCCAAGCTCGTCGAGAAACTTGTCCAGACTAGCGTCTACCATGGGCGCTGCGCGCGGGTTGGCGGCGGGGCTCGCACGTGCTGCTGACAGTGCTGCGTACCATACCTGCCGCACCGAGAGATTGCCGAAGCGAAGATATGGAGACAGCCGGCTGGTCGCATGCATCGCGGGGATGTCGCGGCCGCTTGCATAGCCGGCCAGTGCACCCGCCAGAAATGCCTGTAGCTGACGCTGTCCCGCCTCTTCGCCGCATTGCCAAGTCTCGCGCAGGCCGCCGGCCCAGTCGGGTGCATAAGGCTGAAGCGCGAGTGCGGACAGGTCGTTCACGCGTGCCGGCGCACTTTCAGGCACCGGAAAGAAGTCGATTCGCCCGGGTGCTGGCCTTGGTGGCTCGGGCGAATATTCGCGTCGTGCGGCACGCCAGTACGCGCTGAATACCTGAAACGGCCGCCGGGCGTCACGCGTGGCCACCGACCACGGCTCACGCAACAGGTGCCCGTTGAAGGTCGAAACCGCAATTCCGCATTCTCTCAGCGTCGCCTTGATCGCGGCGTCTGTCTCACGTTGTGCTACCGAATAGCGGCGATTCCAGCACACCTTGATCGCGCCGATCCCTGCAGCAAACGCCTCGATCACCTGCCGTTCGGGGCCGCGAAACATGGCCAGCCCTCCGCCCAGCGCGCCAAGAACCGCATTGAGCTCGCGCAGTGATTCGTGAAGCCACCAGCGCGCAGCGGCGCCCGGCAGACGGTTTTCCCGCAGCTCTGGGTCGTAAACATACACGCACACGACCGGGTGACCTGTGGCGACGGCATGCTCGAGCGCGGGTTGTCGGCAAGACGCTGATCGTCGCGGAACCATACGATGACAGGAGGAAGTGATCGAGGCGGAGAAGGCAGCGGCATAAAATTTGGGGCGGCGCGTGAGTGCGGTTCAGTCTACATGATAGGAGCCCCCGCACAGATGACCGCTGGACCTTGGTAGCAGCCGTTGAAGCGGTGACGGCATGAACGGAGGCAAGGGGCGCGTGCCGCCGATCGAGCCGGTGCGGGTTTCGGGTAGTCGATGCCATTTGCATAAGAGGCCAGTTCAAAAATCCCTGTGAGGGGCTGTTAACTTTTTCGGCGAGCTGTTAACCTCGGGCATCCATGCAACGGAGACTGAGGGGATGCAAGCGCCGATCATTGACGACGAATTGTGGACACTGATCGAACCGTTACTGCCGCAGTCCAGGCGCCGAAAGAGGGAGGGTCGCGGACGACCGCGTATATCGGACCGGGCTGCGCTCAATGGCATCCTGTTCGTGTTGCGCACCGGGATGCGCTGGAACCACCTGCCAACCCAGTTGGGGTTTGGCTCGGGTGCGACCTGCTGGCGTCGGCTAAACGACTGGCAGAAGGCAGGCGTCTGGAACAGGTTGCATGGGTTGCTGCTGGACAAGCTGCGCGAATCCGGCCAATTGGACCTCTCGTATGCAGCCGTCGATTCATCGTCGGTACGAGCCGTTGGGGCGGGCGAAAAACTGGGCCGAACCCCACGGATCGCGCGCGACCGGGTTCCAAACATCACATCCTCGTAGATGCCAACGGGGTGCCGGTCAGCGTGACCCTGACGGGGGCAAACCGCAACGACGTCACTCAACTGCTGCCGCTGGTTGATGCGATTCCGCCGATTCGCGGCACGCGCGGCCGACCGCTTTGCAAGCCAAAAGTCATCTACGCCGATCGCGGCTATGACTCCGAGTCGCACCGTGAGCGCTTGCGTGATCGCGGCATCAAGCCGGTGATCGCGAAGCGTCGCACTGAACATGGCAGCGGTCTGGGTAAATTCCGCTGGGTCGTTGAACGAACTCACTCGTGGCTCCACAACTTCCGCCGTCTTCGCATTCGCTTCGATCGTCGCGCTGACATTCACGAAGCATTCTTGAAACTCGCCTGCTCGCTCGTCTGCTGGAACACCCTCAAACGAGCGGAGCCGGATTTTTGAACTGGCCTCTTAGG
>Ga0116109_1000022_pt1 | contig 45994 bp, 43 predicted proteins | sample June2015DPH_8_10_2_FD_89718 | JGI IMG/M metagenome (GOLD analysis project Ga0116109, IMG submission 89718) | Peatland microbial communities from SPRUCE experiment site at the Marcell Experimental Forest, Minnesota, USA - June2015DPH_8_10 | ecosystem: Environmental > Terrestrial > Soil > Wetlands... | reverse complement strand
GCGTCCAGTTCATCGAGCACAGCGTCGATGCCCTGGAAGAGCGTGGTTTCAATGCACAGGTCGGCTTCGTAATTGGCGAGAAACTCCTCGCGCATCGCCGCGAACTCGGGATGCTCGGGCCCAATCCGGAAGGCGCCACCGATCAGCCCGCGCGCGCCGGCCGACGCCAGCGGTCGCAAGTTTTCGAGCGGCACCATGTCGAGGCCGCGTTCGTGACGCATCTTGTTGACGGCTGCGGCCAGATCGGGCGCGGTGTCGGCGAGGGTGCCGTCGAGGTCGAACAGGACCGCCTGGCAAAGGCCGATTGAGGCGTCTTCGTCTTCGCGTTGCGGCAGAGGGGTAGGGTCGCTCATGGATGCGTATGGGAGTCGGTGCGCGTCAGACGTCGCGGCGGCAGGCGAGCATGTAGTTGATGCTCGTGTCGTCCGAGAGGGCGAAGTGCTTGCTGAGCGGGTGATACGTGATGCCCTTGATGTCCGTGGTGCGCAACTCGGCGGCGCGGACGAAACCCGCCAGTTCCGACGGGCGGATAAAGCGTGCGTAGTCGTGGGTACCCTTGGGCAGCATCCGCGCAATGTATTCCGCGCCGATCACCGCGAACAGATAAGACTTCACGTTCCGGTTGAGCGTCGAAAAGAAGACCCAGCCGCCCGGCTTCACCAGCGTCTTGCAGGCCGCGACAACGGCCGCCGGTTCGGGCACGTGTTCCAGCATCTCCATGCAGGTTACGACATCGTAGGTGCCAGGTTCGCGGGCGGCGAGTGCCTCCGCGGCAATTTCCTCGTAATCGACGGTTACACCGCTTTCAAGGCTGTGAAGATCTGCTACCCCAAGCGCCTGCCTCGAGAGGTCGATTCCCTTCACGTGTGCACCTAATCCGGCCATCGATTCCGTCAGAATGCCGCCGCCGCAACCAATATCGAGTACTCGCTTACCGGAGACGTGCGCATGAGCGTCGATCCAGTTGAGCCGGACCGGATTCAATTCATGCAGCGGTTTGAATTCGGCGTTCGGGTCCCACCAGCGATGGGCGAGATCGCTGAATTTCTGCAGTTCGTGGGGATCGGCATTGGTCATGGCGGATGCGGCCTTGGTGAGAGCGGGTGAACGGGTGTCGAGGACAAGCCCCGAGTATATAGGCCGACGGACAGGCCGGCAAAATGCCCCCGGCACTGCGGCTGCTGGAACCCGCGGCCAGAGGCCGAATGTTTGGTCGGCCGCCGCGCTTCGACGAAAGGAAGCCTTGGGACATAAAAAAAGCCCCGCCGAAGCGGGGCTTTGATACTGCGGTAATTTGGAGCTTACTGCTTCGAAGTTCCGACAACTTCGACTTCCACGCGACGATCCGGTGCGAGGCAGGCGATAAGTTGCTTGCGGTTCTTCTGGTTGCAACCGGTCGTAACCGGGTTGCGCTTGCCCTTGCCTTCCGTGTAGATGCGGTTAGCTTCGATGCCCTTGCTCACCAGGTAGGCCTTGACAGCTTGAGCACGGCGCAGCGACAGGCGGTCGTTGTACTTGTCCGACCCGATACGGTCCGTGTAGCCCGTTGCAACCACGACTTCCAGGTTCAGGCCTTCGATCTTCGATGCGAGATCATCCAGCTTTTCCTTGCCACCCGGCTTCAGGATAGCCTTGTCGAAGTCGAACAGAGCGTCAGCTTGGTACGTAATCTTTTGGCTTTGGATAACCGGAGCCGGTGCCGGCGGCGGTGCCGGCGGGGTCGGTGCCTGAGCAACCAGGGCGCCATCGCACTTTGCGTTAGCGGTTGCCGGCGTCCAGAATGCATCGCGCCAGCAGAGTTCGTTCGTGCCGTTCATCCACACGTACTCGCCCGTGCCGTTCACCCAGTTATCGTTCGTAGCTTGTCGCGACGCTGGCACTGACTGTGCCATTGCGGATGCAGCCATAACTGCGGTAGCTGCAATGAACGCGAGCTTTGAAAGTTTATTCATATTTCTCCTCTCGAAATTGAGATTACCGCAGGTTTACTGCGAGCTTGTTGACGATGACAAGTCATACATTGCTCGAAGTATAACATTGGTGCGGAACAAAAAACGTGGTGTGTAGACTTCGAGCCGTGTCTAACTCTTTGTGCGTTGGCATTTTGCCATATCGTTCCCTTCCCACGTAAAAAAATCTGCCCCCTTTCGATGCCCCTGTCCGATTGTGGTGCATGCGCAACAGAAGCCCGCGCGGAGAGCGGCGCGGCCCGCCAGCCATGGCTGCGAGCCGAATAAGGGCCAGCATAAATCGGGCCTGCTCACGTCTGTCTCTGGATTCGCCCAGGAGCCTCTGGTGCGCTTCCCACTAATAGGTATACGTACCCCCGGCGGGAGTGGATGCCCGGCATGTTAGAATCGCGTGATGCGCTGCGCCTGCAGCGCCTACGCGAAGGCGGGGTTCCGCCAGCGTCTTCGCACGTAAAAGATACGGATAATGGATCAATTCGCCAAAGAGACTCTGCCAATCTCCCTAGAGGAGGAAATGCGCCGTTCGTATCTCGATTACGCGATGAGCGTGATCGTGGGGCGTGCGCTTCCGGACGTGCGCGATGGCCTGAAGCCGGTGCACCGGCGCGTGCTGTACGCGATGCACGAGCTGAACAACGACTGGAACCGAGCTTACAAGAAGTCGGCGCGTATTGTCGGCGACGTGATCGGTAAATATCACCCGCACGGTGACACGGCTGTCTACGACACGATCGTCCGGATGGCGCAGAACTTCTCTCTCCGCTACATGCTGGTGGACGGTCAGGGCAACTTCGGTTCGGTCGACGGCGACAACGCCGCGGCGATGCGGTACACCGAAATCCGCATGTCCAAGATCGGCCACGAGTTACTCGCCGACATCGACAAGGAAACGGTCGACTTCACGCCGAACTACGATGGCAGCGAAAACGAACCGGCCATCCTTCCGGCGCGCATCCCCAATCTGCTGATCAATGGCTCGTCCGGGATCGCGGTGGGGATGGCAACGAACATCCCGCCGCACAACCTGAACGAAATCGTCGACGCCTGTCAGCATCTGCTGAAGAACCCGGAAGCGACGATCGACGAGTTGATCGAAATCGTTCCGGCGCCTGACTTCCCGACGGCCGGCATCATCTACGGCGTGGCGGGCGTGCGAGACGGCTATCACACCGGCCGTGGCCGCGTTGTGATGCGCGCGCTCACGCACTTCGAGGACATCGACCGCGGCCAGCGGATGGCGATCATCGTCGACGAGTTGCCGTACCAGGTGAACAAGCGCTCGCTCCTCGAGCGCATCGCCGAACTCGTCAATGAGAAGAAGCTTGAGGGCATTTCGGACATCCGCGACGAGTCCGACAAGAGCGGCATGCGTGTCGTGATCGAGCTGAAGCGCGGCGAAGTGCCCGAGGTCATCCTCAACAATCTGTACAAGGCGACCCAGCTTCAGGACACCTTCGGCATGAACATGGTCGCGCTGGTCGACGGCCAGCCGAAGCTGCTGAATCTGAAGGAAATGCTCTCGTGCTTCCTGTCACACCGGCGGGAAGTGCTGACGCGGCGGACGGTTTACGAACTGCGTAAGGCGCGCGAACGCGGTCACGTGCTGGAAGGCCTGGCCGTGGCGCTCGCTAATATCGACGAGTTCATCGCCATCATCAAGGCCGCGCCTACGCCGCCTATCGCGAAGCAGGAGTTGATGAACCGCCCGTGGGATTCGTCGCTGGTGCGCGAAATGTTGTCGCGCGCCGAAACGGAAAATGCCTCGGCCGGCGGTCGCGAAGCGTATCGCCCGGAAGGCTTGAACCCCGCGTTCGGCATGCAGTCCGACGGCCTCTACCGCCTGTCCGACACTCAGGCTCAGGAAATCTTGCAGATGCGTCTGCAACGCCTGACCGGTTTGGAGCAGGACAAGATCATCGGCGAGTACCGCGAAGTGATGGCCCAAATCGCCGACCTGCTCGACATCCTGGCACGCCCGGAACGCATTACGGCGATCATCGTCGACGAACTCACCTCGATCAAGGCCGAATTCGGCGACGCCCGCCGCTCGAAGATCGAACTGAATGCGACCGAGCTGAACACCGAAGACCTGATCACGCCACAGGACATGGTCGTGACCATGTCGCATGCGGGTTATGTGAAATCGCAGCCGTTGTCCGAATATCGCGCCCAGAAGCGCGGAGGTCGCGGCAAACAGGCGACTTCCATGAAGGAAGACGACTGGATCGACACGCTCTTCATCGCCAACACGCACGACCACATCCTGTGCTTCTCGAACCGCGGCCGCGTCTATTGGGTCAAGGTCTATGAAGTGCCGCAGGGCTCGCGCAACTCGCGCGGCCGTCCGATCGTCAACATGTTCCCGCTGCAGGACGGCGAGAAGATCACGGTGGTCCTGCCGGTCAAGGAGTTTTCGGCCGACAAATACGTGTTCATGGCCACCGCGTTAGGAACGGTAAAAAAGACGCCGTTAGAAGCCTTTAGTCGGCCGCTGCGCAAGGGTATTATTGCGGTCGGTCTGGATGACGGTGATTACCTGATCGGCGCGGCTATCACCGATGGTCAGCACGACGTGATGTTGTTCTCTGATTCGGGCAAGGCAGTTCGCTTCGACGAGAACGACGTGCGTCCGATGGGCCGGGAAGCCCGGGGCGTGCGCGGCATGCAGCTTGACGATGGGCAGCAGGTCATTGCGCTGCTGGTCGCCGGCGACGAGCAGCAGTCAGTGCTCACTGCCACGGAGAACGGCTTTGGCAAGCGCACTCCGATCACTGAGTACACCCGCCATGGGCGTGGTACGAAGGGAATGATCGCGATCCAGACGTCGGAGCGCAACGGCCGTGTCGTTGCCGCGACGCTGGTGGATCCGGAAGCCCAGATCATGCTGATTACCAATACAGGCGTGCTGATCCGCACGCGCGTGTCGGAAATCCGTGAAATGGGCCGCGCAACCCAAGGTGTTACACTCATCAGCCTTGATGAAGGGACGAAGCTTTCCGGCCTGCAGCAGGTTGCTGAGGCTGAAGCCGATGTGGAGGGTGACGCTGAAGGTTCCGCTGACGGTGACGAAAGCGGTGAGGAAGGCGGAGCAGCCTGATTCGCGCCGGCAATCATGTATAGGGTGAACGCTGCGGGGACGCAGATAGGTGCATCGGGCCGATGCGCAGTCCACGCAGCAAGCAGTTCGACTAATTTCTCTTAGGGAGTGATGATGCAAAAAGGATTCAAACAGTTGATGTTGCTGGCTGCTTTCGTACCGGCATTTGCAATGGCGCAGGCACTTCAGACGCAGACGCCGAATCCGGCGGACAACAGCACGGCTGCTCCCGCGCCGGTTGATCCGGCCAAGCAAGCTGCCATCAAGGATCTACTGGACGCGATCGACGCGCAAAAGCTCGTCGGCGCAATTGGTAACAGCGCACAAATGCAAGCCAAGCAACTGGTTCCGGCCATTTTGTCGGACGCTTTGACCGAAAACAAGACGATGACGGACAAGCAGAAGCAAGCTTCCGTCCCGACGCTGCAGAAGAATGCTGTGCCGAAGCTGGTTGACTCGGCAGGCCAGGTCTTCGCAACGGACAGCTTCCGTCAGGACGCGATGCAAGCTCAGTACGACGCTTACGCGAAGTACTACTCGACGTCGGAAATCAAGGATCTGACGGCGTTCTACAAGAGCCCGACGGGCCGCAAGTTCATCCAGGTTCAAGACCAGGTTGGCCGCGACGTCGTGAATGGTCTGATGCAAAAGTACATGCCGCAATCGATCAAGGCAACGCGTGCTCAAGCTGACCAGGAAGTCGCTTCGGTCAAGCCGGCCAAGTAAGCAGGTCGATCAGGCTTTGCTGATGTCACGCTAGCCGGCCGGCCACAGGCGCCTCACTGCGCCACGGTTTGGCGGGGTAGCGGCGTCAATGCGATAATGGCCGTTTGCGCACACGCGCAGACGGCCATTTTCTTTTCGGGCGCGAATCCGCAAGGCTGATTCGCTGTGCGCCCGGTTCAGGGATTTCACGATGCGCGTCTTTAATTTCTCAGCCGGACCTGCGGCCATGCCCGAAGAAGTGCTGCGCCACGCCGCCGACGAGATGCTCGACTGGCACGGCAGCGGCATGGGCGTGATGGAAATGAGCCATCGCGGCAAAGAATTCATGTCGATCCATGAAGAAGCGTTGACGGACCTGCGCGATCTGCTCGACGTGCCTGCAAGCCATCGAATCCTGTTTTTGCAGGGCGGAGGTCTGGGCGAAAACGCTATCGTGCCGCTGAACCTGTTCGGTTCGAAGCCGCGCGCCGACTTCGTGGTGACGGGCTCCTGGTCGCAAAAGTCGTTCAAGGAAGCGCAAAAGTACGGCACCGTGCATCTGGCTGCGAGTGGCGAGACCGCCGACGGCTTTACGCGTGCGCCGACGCGCGCCGAATGGCAATTGTCTGATGATCCAGCCTACGTGCATCTGTGCACGAACGAGACGATCCACGGCGTCGAAACCTTCGAAATTCCCGACCTCGGCAACATTCCGCTGGTGGCCGACGCGTCGTCGCATATCCTGTCGCGACCCATGGACATCGCCAAATATGGCGTACTGTTCGGTGGGGCGCAGAAGAACATCGGCATGGCGGGCGTCACCGTGGTGATCGTGCGTGAGGACATGCTGGATCGGGCGATGACCGTTTGCCCGTCGGCGTTCGAGTGGAAAACCGTCGCCGCGAACAATTCGATGTACAACACGCCGCCCACGTACGCGATCTACATCGCCGGGCTGGTGTTCAAGTGGTTGAAGAAGCAGGGTGGCCTCACCGCCATGGAAGCGCGCAACATCGAAAAGTCAAAACTCCTGTACGACACAATCGATGCCAGCAGCTTCTATCTGAACAAGATTGAACGCACTTCGCGCTCGCGAATGAACGTACCGTTCTTCCTCGCTGACGAAGCGCGCAACGAAGATTTCCTGGCCGGCGCGAAAGCGCGCGGGCTGGTGCAGCTGAAGGGCCACAAGTCCGTCGGCGGCATGCGGGCGTCGATTTACAACGCGGTGCCGCTCGAAGGCGTTAAAGCGCTCGTCGAGTACATGAAGGAATTCGAACAACGCAGCGCCTGAGCCTCAGGCGCGGTCATCCCTTCCCGCAGTTTCCCGGCAGAGCCGTTTCACGCATGGACGACGAACTTAATACACGACTTAAACCGCTGCGCGAGCGCATTGACGCGCTCGATGCACAACTCATCGCGCTGCTGAACCAGCGAGCCGCGGTCGCGCTCGAGGTCGGCGAAGTCAAGAAGCATTTCAATGCGCCGGTGTTCCGGCCGGAGCGCGAGCAGCAGGTGATCGCGCGCTTGCAGGACATGAGCGACGGGCCGCTCTTCAGTGAGCACATCAGTGCGATCTGGCGCGAAATCATGGCGGCCAGTCGCGCGCTCGAGAAGACCCTCAAGGCAGCGTACCTCGGCCCGGTGGGCACTTATAGCGAACAGGCGATGCACGAGTACTTCGGTCAGTCGATCGAGGGGCTGCCGTGTCCGTCGATCGATGAGGTATTCCGTTCGGTCGAGGCCGGTGCTGCAGAGTTCGGCGTCGTGCCGGTCGAGAACTCGAATGAAGGCGCGGTGTCGCGTACGCTGGATCTGCTGCTGCAAACGCAGTTGCTGATCGGCGGCGAACTCGCTTTACCGATTCACCACAATCTGCTGACGCTCAACGGCGACCTGACCGGCGTGACGCGCGTGTGCGCGCATCCGCAGGCGCTCGCGCAATGCCAGGGCTGGCTCGCGTCGAACGCGCCGCATCTCGAGCGACAGGCGGTGGCGAGCAATGCCGAAGGCGCGCGGCTCGCCGCCGGCGATCCGACCGTGGCGGCGATCGCCGGCGATCGCGCGGCGACCCACTACGGCCTGCAGGTAGCGCACGCGCTAATCCAGGACGACCCGCACAACCGCACTCGTTTCGTGATGATCGGCAAGGAGCCGACGGGCGTGAGCGGGAACGATCTGACCTCGCTGATCGTCTCGGTGGCGAATGAGCCGGGCGCGATGGTCAAGCTGCTGGAGCCGCTGGCTCGCCATGGGGTGTCGATGACGCGCTTCGAGTCGCGTCCGGCGCGTGTCGGTACATGGGAGTACTACTTCTATATCGACGTCGAAGGGCACAGGGACGATGCGCCGGTCGCGGCGGCGTTGGCCGAACTCGGACAGAAGGCAGAATTCCTGAAGATTCTCGGCTCGTACCCGCGGGCGCGCTGATCCGCCAGCTTGGTGACTCTCGTCGAATCTCGAAACCTTATTCACTATTCAATCAGTCGATCCGGAGATACTCATGACAACGCCATTCGGTCCTTCCTACGTGCGAGCGATTGCGCCTTATATCGCCGGTAAGCCGATTTCGGAAGTGGCCCGCGAGTTTGGCCTGGACGAGGCTAGCATTGTGAAGCTTGCGTCGAACGAAAATCCGCTCGGGATGCCGGAGTCGGCGCAACGCGCATTGGCGCAGGCCGCGAGCGAACTGGGCCGCTATCCGGACGCCAACGCGTTCGCACTGAAGGCGGCGTTGAGCGCGCGCTACGACGTCCCGGCTGACTGGATCACGCTCGGCAACGGCAGCAACGACATCCTCGAAATCGCGGCGCACGCGTTTGTCGAGAAGGGCCAGTCGATCGTCTACTCCGAGTATTCGTTCGCAGTGTATGCCCTGGCAACCCAGGGTCTGGGCGCGCGCGCCATTGTCGTGCCGGCGGTCAAGCACGGCCACGACCTCGACGCAATGCTCGCGGCTATCACCGACGAGACCCGCCTCGCGTTCGTCGCCAATCCGAACAATCCGACTGGCACCTTCATCGAGGGCCCGGCGCTCGAGGCGTTTCTCGACGAGGTGCCGCGCAACGTCGTGGTGGTGCTGGACGAGGCGTACACGGAATATCTGGCGCCGGAACAGCGCTACGACTCGATTGCATGGGCGCGCCGCTATCCGAATCTGCTCGTGTCGCGCACCTTCTCGAAGGCGTTCGGCCTGGCTGGCCTGCGCGTCGGGTTTGCGATTGCACAGCCGGAACTGACCGATCTGCTGAACCGCCTGCGTCAGCCCTTCAACGTGAATACGCTGGCCCAGGCCGCGGCGATCGCAGCCCTGAACGACAAGGCTTTCCTCGAAAAGACCGCCGGGCTCAATGCGCAGGGCTATCGCCTCCTGACCGAAGCGTTCGACCGGCTCGGCCTCGAGTACGTGCCGTCGCACGGCAACTTCGTTCTGGTGCGCGTCGGCAACGACGATGGCGCTGGCAACCGCGTCAATCTCGCCTTGCTCAAGCAGGGCGTGATCGTGCGCCCGGTGGGCAACTACGGTTTGCCGCAATGGCTGCGGGTGACGATCGGCCTGCCGCAAGAAAACGCAGCATTTATCGCCGCGCTCGAAAAGACGCTCGCGCCTGCCTGAGTGGCGCAAGCACGCTAGAACCGAGCGTGAGATTTTGACCCGCGCGCCAGCGTTTCACGCCATGGCGCGCTCTTCTCTGTGATCGACGTGGCCGGGTTTTCTTTTAACAAGCTGGTGATTTTCGGTGTCGGCCTGATCGGCGGTTCGCTGGCGCGCGGACTACGCGAGCGCGGCGACGTGGCAGGTGCGCGCACCGTAATCGGCGTAGGGCGCACGCCTGCGTCGATCGCGCGCGCGCTCGAACTGGGCGTCGTCGATACCGCGGTGGCGTTGAGCGACGATGCCGCCCTGCGCGCGGCGCTCGCGGGAGCGGACTATGTGTTGCTGGCTGCGCCGGTTGCGCAGACGCAACCGGTGCTCGAGCGGATCGCGCCGTTTCTCGAAGCGGCCACCATCGTGACCGACGCGGGCAGCACCAAGTCCGACGTCGTCGCCGCGGCTCGTGCCGCGCTGGGCGACCGGGTCGGGCAATTCGTGCCGGGACATCCGATTGCCGGGCGTGAATCGAGCGGGGCGGATGCCGCCTTGCCCGACCTCTACGAAGGCCGCAACGTCGTGCTGTGCGCGCTGCCCGAAAATTCGCCTGAAGCGGTCGAGCGGGTCGCGACGATGTGGCGCGCCACTGGCGCGATGGTGCACGAGATGACACCGGCACAGCACGACCGCGTGCTGGCGTCGGTGAGTCATTTGCCACACCTGCTGTCGTTTGCGCTAGTTGAGCAGATTCTCAACTCGCCCGATGCCGCGCTGAAATTTTCCTTCGCTGCGGGCGGTTTCCGCGATTTCACGCGCATTGCGGCGTCGAGTCCGGAAATGTGGCGCGACATCTGCGTCGCCAACCGTGCTGCGCTGCTCGAAGAACTGGACACTTATACGGCGGTGCTCGCGCGCTTGCGCGCGGCCGTCGAGGCAGCGGACGGCGCCGCGCTCGAAGCCGTGTTTGCCCGCTCGCGCGTGGCGCGTACCGAATGGCAGGAGCAGCGGGCGACGGGAGTCGCTGCTGCCGACCCCGCGAAATAACCGGAAACTGGACTCAATCATGGAATACCTCGATCTCGGACCGTTTTCCCGTGCGTCCGGCACGGTTCGCCTGCCTGGCTCGAAGAGCATTTCGAACCGCGTCCTGCTGCTGGCGGCGCTGGCCGAAGGCGAAACCACGATCACCAATTTGCTGGACTCCGACGACACGCGCGTGATGCTCGAGGCGCTCGAAAAGCTCGGCGTCAAGCTGAAGCGCGAGGGCGACGAGTGCGTCGTGTCCGGCACACGTGGCGCGTTCACGGCGAGAACCGCGGATCTGTTCCTCGGTAACGCCGGCACGGCGGTCCGACCGTTGACCGCGGCGCTCGCGGTCAACGGCGGCGACTACCGGGTGCATGGCGTGCCGCGCATGCATGAGCGGCCGATCGGCGACCTGGTCGACGGTCTGCGGCAAATCGGTGCGCGGATCGACTATGAGGAAAACGAAGGCTTTCCGCCGCTGCGGATCCGCCCGGCAAAGATCGCTGTCGAAGCGCCCATCCGTGTGCGCGGCGACGTATCAAGTCAGTTCCTGACCGCACTGCTGATGACGCTCCCGCTGTTACGCACGGACAGTGGCGTGACGGTCGTTCAGGTGGATGGCGAGCTGATTTCGAAGCCTTATATCGAGATCACGATCAAGCTGATGGAGCGCTTCGGCATCAAGGTCGAACGCCACGGCTGGCACCAGTTCACGGTGCCGGCTGGCCTGCGCTACCAGTCGCCGGGGAAGATCATGGTCGAAGGGGATGCGTCGTCCGCCTCGTATTTCCTCGCCGCGGGCGCGCTCGGCGGCGGTCCGCTACGTGTGGAAGGGGTCGGACGGACCAGCATTCAGGGCGATGTCGGCTTTGCCGACGCGCTGATCCGGATGGGCGCGAACGTGACGATGGGCGGCGACTGGATCGAAGTGCGCGGTGTCGGCCACGATCATGGCAAGCTGGAGCCGATCGACATGGACTGCAACCTGATCCCGGATGCGGCGATGACGATTGCCGTCGCCGCGCTGTTCGCCGACGGTACGACCACGCTGCGCAACATCGCCAGCTGGCGCGTCAAGGAAACCGACCGGCTGGCAGCCATGGCGACCGAACTGCGTAAGGTTGGCGCCAAGGTGGTGGAAGGCGAGGACTACATTGCGGTTACGCCGCCCGAGAAACTGACGCCGAACGCCGCCATCGACACCTATGATGACCACCGGATGGCGATGTGTTTTTCGCTGGTCAGTCTCGGCGGCGTGCCGGTGCGGATCAACGATCCGAAGTGCGTCGGTAAAACTTTCCCCGACTATTTCGAGCGCTTCATAGCGCTCGCTCAACCCTGACTCGACCCGAACCGACCTGACGTGCGACTTTTTCGATGAAACCGACCCGTCCCTTTCACCAGACGCCCGTCATTACGATCGACGGCCCGACCGCTTCCGGCAAAGGCACCGTGGCCGCCCTGGTCGCCGCTAATCTAGGCTTTCACCTGCTGGATAGCGGCGCGCTGTACCGGCTCGCCGCGCTGGCGAGTATCCGTTACAACATTGTTGCGGACGATGCCGACGCCCTTGCGAAGCTGATCGACGATCTCCATATCACTTTCCGCGAGGGGCTTGCCCAACTCGACGGCGTGGATGTATCGAGCGAAATTCGCGCCGAGGAAATCGGCAAGCGGGCTTCAGCAATCGCCGTCCACGCACCTGTGCGAGCCGCTCTGGTGGCCCGTCAGAGGGCTTTTCGCAAGGAGCCGGGGCTGGTCGCGGACGGCCGCGACATGGGCACTGTGATCTTCCAGGACGCGGCGCTCAAGGTGTTTCTGACGGCCAGCGCTGAGGCCCGCGCCGTCCGGCGACATAAGCAATTGATCCAAAAAGGTTTTTCTGCTAATATGGATGACTTGCTCCGGGATTTGCGTGAACGCGACGAGCGCGACAGTCAGCGCACAGCCGCGCCACTCAAGCCTGCAGCGGATGCGAAGTTGCTCGACACCTCCGCATTGTCGGTCGACCAGGCGGTCGATCAGGTGGTGCAGTGGTACCAGGCGCTTCTCCCAACCGCATGAAAGTGCGCCCGGGCGTGCATCAACAATATGAGTAGCAAGCAGTAAAGAGCAGTCTGTTGTCGTGTAGGTGCTCCGCGTAGACGCGTGGAGCGTGTTTTAACCCCTTAACCCCGCTTGGCATTCGCACACTAGCCGTTATTGCTGACCATCCGGTCAGCCGGGCATCGCGAGATCCATGCAAATTTTGATTTTTATGTCCGACCTGCAAACCTCTACTCCGAATACCGAATCTTTTGCGGCTCTGTTCGAAGAGTCGCTGACCAAGCAAGACATGCGCGCTGGCGAAGTGATCTCCGCCGAAGTCGTGCGTGTTGACCACAACTTCGTGGTTGTCAACGCTGGTCTCAAGTCCGAAGCCTACATCCCGCTCGAAGAGTTCCTGAACGACGCGGGCGAGGTAGAAGTGCAGGCGGGCGACTTCGTTTCCGTCGCGATCGACGCGCTGGAAAACGGCTATGGCGACACCATCCTGTCGCGCGACAAGGCGAAGCGCCTGGCTTCGTGGCTGTCGCTGGAAAAGGCCCTCGACAACAACGAACTCGTGACCGGCACGATCACGGGCAAGGTCAAGGGCGGCATGACCGTCATGGTCAACGGCATCCGCGCATTCCTGCCGGGTTCGCTGGTTGACACGCGTCCGGTCAAGGACACGACCCCGTACGAAGGCAAGACGCTGGAATTCCGCGTCATCAAGCTTGACCGCAAGCGTAACAACGTCGTGCTGTCGCGTCGTGCTGTAATCGAAGCAACCCAAGGCGAAGAGCGCGCCAAGCTGCTCGAAACGCTGAAGGAAGGCGCGATCGTGGAAGGCGTGGTGAAGAACATCACCGACTACGGCGCATTCGTGGACCTCGGCGGTATCGACGGCCTGCTCCACATCACGGACATCGCATGGCGTCGTGTGCGTCACCCGAGCGAAGTGCTGTCGGTTGGCCAGGAAGTTACCGCGAAGATCCTCAAGTTCGATCAAGAGAAGAACCGCGTTTCGCTGGGTATCAAGCAACTGGGCGACGATCCGTGGGAAGGCATTTCCCGCCGTTACCCGTCGGGCACGCGCCTGTTCGGTAAGGTCACCAACATCACCGACTACGGCGCATTCGTCGAAGTTGAATCGGGCATCGAAGGCCTGGTTCACGTGTCGGAAATGGACTGGACGAACAAGAACGTTGCACCGTCGAAGGTTGTTCAGCTGGGCGACGAAGTCGAAGTCATGGTTCTCGAAATCGACGAAGACCGCCGCCGTATCAGCCTCGGCATGAAGCAATGCAAGCCGAACCCGTGGGATGACTTCAGCCGCAACTTCAAGAAGGGCGACAAGCTGCAAGGCGCAATCAAGTCGATCACCGACTTCGGCGTCTTCATCGGTCTGCCGGGCGGCATCGACGGTCTGGTTCATCTGTCGGACCTGTCGTGGAGCGAAACGGGCGAAGAAGCAGTTCGCAAATACAAGAAGGGCGACGAAGTGGAAGCGATCGTTCTCGGCATCGACGTCGAGAAGGAACGCATTTCGCTGGGTATCAAGCAGCTCGAAGGCGACCCGTTCAGCAACTTCGTTGCAATGAACGACAAGGGTTCGATCGTCGACGGCGTGGTCAAGACGGTGGACGCGAAGGGTGCAGTGGTTACGCTGTCGGCAGAAGTCGAAGGCTACCTGCGCGCTTCGGAAATCGCACAAGACCGCGTGGAAGATGCTCGCAACGTGCTGAAGGAAGGCGACAAGGTCAACGCGATGATCATCAATATCGATCGCAAGTCGCGTGGCATCAACCTGTCGATCAAGGCTAAGGACTCGGCTGAGCAACAGGAAGCGATTCGCGGCCTGGCTTCGTCGGATTCCAACTCGGCTGCCACCGGCACGACGAACCTTGGCGCGCTGCTGAAGGCCAAGCTCGACGGCCAGAACCAGTAAGCCTTGAGTTTTCTTGAGAGGTCTGCTGCAGTATGACCAAATCGGAATTGGTCGCCCAGCTGGCTACGCGATTTCCGCAGCTTGTACTTAAAGATGCGGATTTCGCGGTGAAGACGATGCTTGATGCGATGTCGGAGGCGCTCGCCAACGGTCATCGCATCGAAATTCGTGGTTTCGGCAGCTTCGGCCTCAATCGTCGTCCCTCCCGCGTCGGACGCAATCCGAAGTCGGGCGAGAAGGTGCTGGTACCTGAGAAGTATGTACCGCACTTCAAGCCTGGCAAGGAACTGCGCGAGCGCGTAGATCGACGTTCGGGCGAACCGCTGAAGGCCGAAGAGCCGGATGATGACGACGTTTAAATGCTCCGCTGTGCGGTTGGCAGCGTGGCATTGGTAGCGTCAGCGGCCAAAGCCAGACGGCAAAAGACCAGAAAAAGCGCCTTCGGGCGCTTTTTTTTCGCCTGCGCTTTGGTGCCGTAAGCCACACGTAAGAGCATGCAACCGGCTTGTTCCTGCCCACTCGCTGGGCCTTCCATTACAATACGGGTCACTTCGGCGCGGGCGACACGGTGGCGCGACGCGCGTCATCAAGCCGGCGTCATACCCGCAACTGCCGTCAAGAGACCTTATTCATGAAATTTATCGTCTGGCTGATCCGCGTTCTGGTGTTTGTGCTGCTTCTGGTGCTCGCACTCTCCAACACGCAAACCGCTACGCTGAATTTCCTCGCCGGTTATGCGTGGTCCGCCCCGTTGATCCTGATCGGTCTGGCGTTCTTTGTGGTCGGTTTGCTGGCCGGGCTGGTGTCGGCGGTGCCGGCGGTGTTTCGGCTGCGGCTCGAAAACGGCCGCCTGAAGCGTGAGTTGCGCGTGGCGCGCGAGACCCCGGTGGTGGTCGAGCAACCGCCGCTGCCGCCCCTGATCTAGGTTTCCCATGCCGTGTGCCCGAGGCGCGCGGCTTTCGTTTCTGCACTCCCAATTATTCGCATGGATCTAGATTTCTGGTGGCTGCTCGTTATACCCGTCGCTTTCGCGTTCGGCTGGATGGCCGCGCGTTACGACCTCAAGACGCTGCTGTCCGAGAGTTCCAACCTGCCGCGTTCGTATTTCCGCGGCCTCAATTTTCTGCTCAACGAGCAGCCGGATCAGGCGATCGATGCGTTCATCGAGGTCGCCAAGCTCGACCCGGAAACCATCGAGCTGCACTTCGCCCTCGGCAATCTGTTCCGTCGCCGTGGCGAGACGGATCGTGCGATTCGCGTGCATCAGAACCTGCTGAGCCGTGCCGACCTGCCCGTCAAGGAGCGCGACCATGCGGCCTATGAGCTGGGCCAGGACTTCCTGAAGGCAGGTCTCCTGGACCGCGCCGAAGAGACCTTCCGGTCCCTTAAGGATGGTGAGCACGCATTGGGCGCCCAGCGCGCGCTGCTCACCATTTACGAAATCGAAAAGGATTGGAACAAGTCGATCGACACAGCGCGTCATCTCGAAACGATGGGCGCTGAATCGCTGGATAAGGAAATCGCCCAGTTCCACTGCGAATTGGCGCAGGAAGCACTCCAGCAAAAAAAGCCCGACGAGGCGCGCGACCAGTTGCATCTGGCGTTGAAGGCCAACTCGCAAAGCGTGCGCGCGACCATCCTGTTTGGCGATGTGGACATGGTGGGCGGCGCGCCGGAGGCCGCGATCGCACACTGGCTGAAAGTCGAGGAGCAGAATTCCTCGTATTTGCCGCTCGTGGCCGAGAAGCTGATGAAGGCCTATGAAGCGCTCGGGCGCGCGGAGGACGGCGCGAATTTGCTGACAAGCTGGGTCGACCGCTATCCTTCGAACGATCTGCTGGATGTGGCTTATCAGCACGTTGCGGCCTTGCGTGGGCTGGATGCGGCGCACGCCCTCGCGCGCGCGCAGATGCAGAAGTCGCCCAATCTGGCCGGCATGACGCGGCTGCTCGAAGCGCAGCAGTCCAGCGCGGAAGAGCCGCGGCGCAGTGAACTGGAACTGATGCGTACGCTGATCAAGCAGCGCACCAAAAATCTGCCACGGTATACGTGCCAGAATTGCGGTTTCCGGGCACGTCTTTTCTACTGGCAGTGTCCGGGTTGCAGCGGGTGGGAAACCTATGCACCGCGCCGCGTCGAGCCGATCACGGCGTCAAGCTGAGCCGACGGTCGTGACCCGCGCAGCGCTCTGGCGCGACGGCCCGCCACTGCGACAGGCTGGTGCAATATGGGCCGTCCGTGTACGGCACTCAGCGCCGGATTCAATACCGGAAACCATCACCGGAACCCATTAGCGGAACGCGTATGAAAATCACCATCATCGGCACGGGCTATGTCGGCCTTGTCACTGGCGCGTGCCTTGCCGAAATCGGCCACGACGTTTTCTGTCTGGATGTCGATCCGCGCAAGATCGAGATTCTGAACAATGGCGGCGTGCCGATTCACGAGCCGGGTTTGCAGGAAATCATCGCCCGCACCCGGGCGGCGCGGCGCATCACTTTCTCGACCGATGTCGAGGCGAGTGTGGCGCACGGCGACGTGCAGTTCATCGCGGTCGGCACTCCGCCTGACGAAGACGGCTCGGCCGACCTCCAGTACGTTCTCGAAGCGGCGCGCAACATCGGCCGCACGATGAACGGCTTCAAGGTAATCGTCGACAAGTCGACGGTCCCGGTCGGCACCGCGCAGCGTGTGCGCGCGGTCGTAGAAGAGGAGCTTGCGAAGCGCGGACTGCGCGACAGCGAGCATCATCGCTTCTCGGTCGTCTCGAACCCTGAGTTTCTGAAAGAAGGCGCAGCGGTCGACGACTTCATGCGCCCTGACCGCATCGTGCTCGGCCATGACGAAGACGAATCCGGTCTGCGCGCGCGCGAGCTGATGAAGCGGCTGTATGCGCCGTTTAACCGCAACCACGAACGCACGCTCTATATGGACGTGCGCTCGGCGGAATTCACCAAGTACGCGGCGAACGCGATGCTCGCCACACGCATCTCGTTCATGAACGAGATGGCGAACCTGGCGGATCGCATTGGCGCCGATATCGAAGCGGTGCGCCGCGGGATCGGCTCTGACCCGCGCATCGGTTATCACTTCCTGTACGCCGGCTGCGGCTATGGCGGATCGTGCTTCCCGAAAGATGTGCAGGCACTCGTGCGTACCGCCAGCGAAAGCGGCCAGAACCTGCGTATTCTGGAAGCGGTCGAAGCGGTGAACCACGAGCAGAAGGAAGTCCTCGTGCGCAAGATCACCGGTACGCTCGGCGAGGATCTGAGCGGCCGCACGTTTGCCGTGTGGGGCCTGGCGTTCAAGCCGAACACCGACGATATGCGCGAAGCGCCGAGCCGGCGCATCATCGGCGAGCTTCTGGCGCGCGGCGCCAACGTGCGGGCGTACGATCCGGTCGCGATCACTGAAGCGCGCCGCGTGTTCGCGATCGATCTGCATGATGTGCCGGAACACATGTCGCGTCTGCACTTTACGAGCAGCCAAAACGAGACCCTCACGGGCGCCGACGCGCTGGTGGTTGTCACAGAATGGAAAGAGTTCAAGAGTCCGGACTTCGTGCATCTGAAATCGGTGCTGAAGACGCCGCTGATTTTCGACGGCCGCAACCTCTACGAACCGGAATCGATGACCGAACTGGGCATCGATTACCACTCGATTGGACGTCCCTATGCCCAACCCTTCGAACTCCCAGCCGATGCCTGAAACCATCAACGAAACCGCCGTGTCCGCTCCCGGGGCCGGCGCCGTACCGCGTGAGCGGCTCGCCGGGGCCCGTGTGCTGGTGGTCGGCGACGTGATGCTCGACCGTTATTGGTTTGGCGACGTCAATCGTATTTCGCCGGAAGCGCCGGTGCCGGTGGTGCACGTGCAGAAGCAGGAAGACCGGCTCGGCGGTGCTGCGAACGTGGCGCGCAACGCGGTCGCGCTCGGCGCGCAGGCGGGGCTGCTCTGCGTGGTCGGTCATGACGAGCCAGGCGAGCGCATCATCCAGTTGCTCGACGATAGCGGCGTGATGCCGCATCTGGAGCGTGACCCGGACTTGCTGACCACGATCAAGCTGCGTGTGCTGTCGCGTCAGCAACAGTTGCTGCGGGTCGATTTCGAGAACACGCCGGCACACGAAGTGCTGCTCGCCAGTCTCGCGCGCTTTGATGAGTTGCTGCCCGCCCACGACGTGATCCTGATGTCCGATTACGCCAAAGGTGGCCTGACGCACGTCACGAAAATGATTGCGAAAGCGCATGCGGCAGGCAAGCCGGTGCTGGTGGATCCGAAGGGCGACGATTGGGAACGCTACCGAGGCGCGACCCTGATTACACCCAATCGCGCCGAGTTGCGCGAGGTGGTCGGGCAATGGAAGTCCGAAGACGATCTAATTGCGCGCGTGACGAAGTTGCGTACCGAACTCAAATTCAAGGCACTGCTGCTGACGCGTTCGGAAGAGGGCATGACGCTCTTCTCGGATGACGGAATCCTGCACGCATCAGCGGTTGCACGCGAAGTGTATGATGTGTCGGGTGCGGGCGACACCGTGATCGCCACGCTTGCCGTGATGCTCGGCGCGGGCCTGTCGCTCGTCGATGCTGTGGCACTGGCGAATCGCGCGGCCGGCATCGTGGTCGGCAAGCTCGGCACCGCCACTGTCGACTACGACGAACTCTTTCTCTAATGCCTCTCGCCGCCTCGCGCCCGCTTGCGCCGCGAGCGGCTTGCGCTAGCTGAACTCATTACCGCAGGACGACCATGACTATCATCGTCACCGGCGCGGCCGGTTTTATCGGCAGCAATCTCGTGAAGGCGCTCAACGAGCGCGATGAACAACGCATCATCGCCGTTGACAACCTCACGCGCGCCGACAAGTTCAAGAACCTCGTCGATTGCGAGATTGACGACTATCTCGACAAGACCGAATTTGTCGAACGCTTTGCACGCGGCGATTTCGGCAAGGTGCGCGCGGTGTTCCACGAAGGTGCCTGTTCGGACACGATGGAGACCGACGGCCGCTACATGATGGACAACAATTTCCGCTATAGCCGCGCGGTGCTCGACGCCTGTCTCGCCCAGGGCACGCAGTTCCTGTATGCGTCCTCCGCGGCGACGTACGGTGGCTCGAGCCGCTTCGTCGAAGAGCGTGAAGTGGAGCAGCCGCTCAACGTCTACGGCTATTCGAAGTTCCTGTTCGATCAGGTGATTCGCCGCGTGCTGCCTACCGCGAAGAGCCAGATTGCGGGCTTTCGTTACTTCAACGTGTACGGTCAGCGCGAAACGCACAAGGGCCGCATGGCCTCGGTCGCGTTCCATAACTTCAACCAGTTCCGCGCCGAGGGCAAGGTCAAGCTGTTTGGCGAATACAACGGGTACGCCGCAGGCGAACAGACGCGTGATTTCGTCTCCGTCGAAGACGTAACGAAGGTCAATCTGCACTTCTTCGATCATCCGGAACGCTCGGGCATCTTCAATCTCGGCAGCGGCCGTGCGCAGCCGTTCAACGACATTGCGACCACCGTCGTCAATACGCTGCGTGCATTGAACAACGAAGCTCCGCTGTCGCTTGCAGAACAGGTGCAGCGCGGGCTGATCGAGTACATTCCGTTTCCGGACGCGCTGCGCGGCAAGTACCAGTGCTTCACGCAAGCCGACCTCACGAAGCTGCGTGCCGCGGGCTATGACGCGCCGTTCCTGAGCGTGCAGGAAGGCGTCGACCGCTACGTGCGTTGGCTATTCGGCCAGCTATAAATCATTCGCAGACCTCTCTAAACTGGAATCTCCTGGCCGGTGGTCGTCACCGGCCAGGTTGTATGAGGGAGATTCCATATGTTGCGAAAAATCATGGTTACTGCGGCAATGCTCGCCGCGTTTGGTCACGCCTATGCGGCGGTCGACATCAATACGGCCAACGAAGCGGCGCTGCGTGGCATCAAGGGCATCGGTCCGGCTAAAGCGAAAGCAATTCTCGAAGAGCGCGACGCGCACGGTCCGTACAAGGATCCATCGGATCTCAGCAAACGCGTCAAGGGCATGGGCGGGCATACCGTCGAGCGCCTGCAGGCGGAGGGTCTCGCTGTCGGTCCGGCTGGCGCTGCTGCTGGCGCACAGGCTGCGGCGCCGGCACCGAGCAAGACCACGACTTCTGCGGCTGCTGGCGCTACGGCGGCTGGCGCGCAGAAGAGCGGCGTGGCAGTGGTGGTGAAGAAATAGGCCCCTGCGGCGGCGCATGCTTGCCTCGCGCCGCCGCCTGGATGGCGTCCTTTCTGGTTGGAGTCGGCACAGCACACTCCTTCAGCTGTCATTCAGATGACTGGCTCCCGCGGTTCTCGGCCGCGGGCTTTTTGCGCTGCACGCCGGCTTATATCTCAACGTTATATCGGCATGCCCGTGCGGCGGTGCATCCATGCCGCTAACAGGGCCGCGCGGCAGGCAGAGGCACGGTAGTTTAGAATCGTTGGATTGAAGACTCCGCGCAGCGACTGCACCGTACCCCCATATGGCTTACAAAACGATTGAAGACACGATCGGCAATACGCCGCTCGTACAACTCGTCCGCCTGCCCGACGACGAGATCCGCAGCCGCAATAACGTGATCCTCGGCAAGCTCGAAGGCAACAACCCCGCGGGTTCGGTGAAAGACCGCCCGGCGCTGTCGATGATCAAGAAGGCCGAATTGCGCGGCCGCATCAAGCCGGGCGATACGCTGATCGAAGCGACGAGCGGCAACACCGGCATTGCGCTCGCCATGGCGGCCGCGATCCGCGGCTACAAGATGGTGCTGATCATGCCGGAAGACCTGTCGGTCGAGCGCCGTCAGAGTATGGCCGCCTACGGTGCGCAGATTGTGCTGACGCCGGTCACGGGCGGCATGGAATACGCACGTGATCTCGCTGAGCAGATGCAGCGCGAAGGCAAGGGCATCATCCTCGATCAGTTTGCGAACCCGGACAACCCACTCGCTCACTACGAAACGACTGGCCCCGAAATCTGGCAGGAAACCGAGGGCCGCATCACGCACTTCGTTTCCGCCATGGGCACGACCGGCACGATCATGGGCGTGTCGCAGTATCTGAAGGAGCAGAATCAGGCGATCGAAATTATCGGTGCGCAGCCTGAAGAGGGCTCGCGTATTCCGGGTATCCGCAAGTGGCCCGAAGCGTATCTGCCGAAGATCTTCGATCGCAGCCGGGTCGATCGGGTCGAGAACGTGAGCCAGGCGGCTTCCGAAGCGATGGCGCGCAAAATGGCGGAGGTCGAAGGGATCTTCTGCGGTATTTCGTCAGCTGGCGCATGCGAAGTGGCTTTGCGGATTGCGCGTCAGGTCGAGAACGCGACCATCGTGTTCGTGGTGTGCGATCGCGGTGACCGGTATCTGTCCACGGGGGTGTTCCCTGCGTGAGCCGGGGTAGGCCCCAATAGGCTGCCGTTTCGCCAAACAAAAGCGCCGGTCTTGACCGGCGCTTTTTCTTCAGGCAGTTCTCTCAGGCAGTTCTAACGGATCGAACCACTTGAGCCACTGAGGGACGCTTATTCCGTATCCGGCGCTGGGCTTGGTGTCGGAGCAGGCCGACCCATCGGCGCGGGAGGCGCTGCCGGAGCGGGCGTCGGTAAGCTCCTCGGCACAGGACTTGGCGCGGTGGTTCCCGGCATAACGGCGGGCGCGGTCATGCCCATCGGCGCGGCCGCCGTACCCGGCGGTACCGAAGGCGGCGACATTGAGGTTGGTGCGCCGTTGCTGTCCAGATCGCCGGATGCTTCCAGTTGCTGCTTGATCTTCTCGCCGAGCTGATACACCGCAAGCGCATAGAAGAAGCTGCGGTTATAGCGCGTCAACACGTAGAAGTTCTTCAGCCCCAGCTTGTATTCGGTAGGGAGTCCAGGCGAGGGCAGGTCGACGACGGTCACCGGCGTGCCGGCTTCCGAGGCCATATCCAGACCCGGCTGGTTCAGCAGCAGGCCGGCGCGCAGCAGCTGCTGGAGCGGCCAATGCGGTTCGGGCTGACCGTCGGCTGCGGCTTGGGCAATGCCCTGGCTACCGGCATCCGGGGCGATCTCCCACACCACTGGGCGGCCATTCTCCCAGCCGTTCTGCTTCAGATAATTCGCTACGCTGCCGATTGCGTCGGCCTGGCTGGTGCGCAAGTCGATCTGCTTGTTGCCGTCATACGAGATCGCATACTGCACGATGCTGCTCGGCAGAAACTGCGGAATGCCGATTGCGCCGGTGTATGAGCCGAGCACCGTGGTGGGGTCGATTTGCGAGTCGCGGGTCCAGACCAGATAGTCTTCGAGATTCTTGCGGAAGGTCTGCTCGCGGTCGGCGCGGTTCGGAGTGTTCGGGTAATCGAAGGCGAGCGTGGTCAACGCATCGAGCACACGAAAGTTGCCCATGTAGCGCCCGTAGATGGTCTCCACGCCGAGAATGCCGACGATCACCTCGGGCGGCACGCCGAATTCCTCGTAAGCGCGTTGCAGCGTGGCCTGGTTGTTACGCCAGAAACGCACACCTGCATTGATGCGGATAGGATCGAGAAAGCGCGCCTGGTACACGCGCCAGTTCTTTACCGACGGCGAGGGCGACGGCGTGACGAGCTTGACCGCGGTTGTCGAGTAGCTGACGCCGGCGAACAAGGTATGCAGCGCGGCTGGGTCGAAGTCGTAGCGCGCCACCATGTCGTTGATGAAACCGTCGACATCCGGGTTGTTTGCATAGCGCTGCGGAATGATCTCTTCTTCGAAGGTCTGTCCCTGCGGGACCGCTTGTTGCGGCTGAGCTTGCGTCACCAGCAGCGGCGGTTTGGCGGCGCTGGTCTGTGCCTCAGCCGGGACCGCTGCCGCGAACACGCACCATGCGACGGATAGTGCGGTGGCCACTGTCTGGGTGCGTAGCCGGTTTCGTGCGGACAGAGCAAGCTTGACGGTCATAGTGAACTGGGAGTGTAGTGCGAAGGAGACAAGACGGTGACAGAAGGATACGGGGCAGTATACCCGAGGCCCATTGCCGAACTGTGCAGAACCGTTGCTGCGGCGTGCCCCTGGCACGTGGTGTGGTAACTTGATGGTGTTGGGCGCGCCGTGCGTGCGCGCCTTTGGACGGAGACACGCCGCGCGTTTGCGCGACGCGCCGCAAAAGAGAATCATGGCAACAGCCTTTTATTCCCACGCAGATTGTCTGCTTCACGAGATGGGCGAATGGCATCCCGAATGTCCGGCGCGCCTGCAGGCAATCGAAGATCAGCTGATCGCAAGCCGCATCGACGCGCTGATCGAGCGCGAGTCGGCGCCGCTTGCCGAGGAAGCCGCGCTGCTGCGCGTGCATACCCAGGCGCATGTCGATTACATCCGCAGCCGTTCTCCTGACGAGGGCTACGCGGAGATCGACCCGGACACGTCGATGAATCCGCACACCTGGCAGGCCGCCTTGCGCGCTGCCGGTGCTGCGGTGGCCGCCACCGACGCGGTGATCGAGGGGCGTTACGACAACGCGTTCTGCAGCGTGCGGCCCCCTGGCCACCATGCGGAACCGGCCCGCGCGATGGGCTTCTGTTTTTTCAATAACGTCGCGATCGCCGCGCGCCATGCGCTTGAAGTGCATGGCCTGCAACGGGTCGCGATTATCGATTTCGACGTCCATCACGGCAACGGCACCGAGGCCGCTTTTTCCGGCGACTCACGGGTGCTCATGTGCAGCATATTCCAGCATCCGTTCTATCCGTTTAGCGGCGCTGACAACCAGGCGCCCAATATGGTCAACGTGCCGATGCCGGCGCGCTCAAAGGGCATGGATGTGCGCGAGGCGGTGGACATGTTGTGGCTGCCGCGCCTGCACGCGTTCAAGCCGGAGATGATCTTTGTCTCGGCGGGCTTCGACGCCCATCGCGAGGACGACCTTGGCAACCTGGGGCTCGTCGAAGACGATTATGCGTGGCTGACCGATCAGGTGCGCGAGATCGCCAACCGCTATGCGCGCGGGCGGATCGTGAGTTGTCTGGAGGGCGGCTACAATCTGTCGGCGCTTGGGCGTAGCGTGGTGGCTCACGTGCGGGCGCTGGCGGGAATCTGAGCGGCGGTTGGGCGTCAGGCGATCTGGGTCGGGCAAAGCGAGGGCGGGTCATGAATGCGAATGGGCAGGCCTCTAATACCGCTGGCGCCGGCGCGGCAGGAGCGGGTGCTGCAACAACTCGCACTGTAGAAACCGGTAGCGCAGAAATCAAAGACACAGCGGCCAACTCCGCGCTTGTGCAGGTGACGCACGATGCGTATGGCGTACGCGACGTCGTGCGTTTGACGCTGAACCGGCCGGAGGCGTTTAACGCGTTGTCGGAGGCCTTGCTCGATGCATTGCAGACGGCTCTCGCCTCGATCGCGCAAACCGACGCGCGCGTCGTGGTGATTGCGGGTGCGGGTCGCGCTTTCTGTGCGGGACACGATCTGAAAGAAATGCGTGAAGCGCCGTCGCTCGCGTACTACCAGGCGCTGTTCGAACGCTGCACGAAGATGATGCTGACGATCCAGCGCTTACCGCAGCCGGTGATTGCGCGCGTGCACGGCATTGCGACCGCGGCCGGTTGCCAGCTCGTGGCGATGTGCGATCTGGCGGTCGCGGCCGATACGGCGCGCTTCGCGGTGTCAGGCGTCAACCTGGGACTTTTCTGCTCGACTCCTTCGGTGCCGCTGTCGCGCAACCTGTCACGCAAGGCAGCGCTCGAAATGTTGTTGACCGGCGAATTCATCGACGCACACGAAGCGCGTCAGCAAGGTCTCGTCAACCGGGTGGTCCCTGAGGGCGAACTGGATGCCACGGTCGCAGCGCTCGCCTCGAGCATCTGCGCGAAGCCGGTCGAAGCAGTGCGCGCGGGCAAAGAGCTGTTTTACCGGCAACTCGAGATGGGTGTCGAAGCGGCCTACCAGCTCGCCGGCCAGACGATGGCCTGCAACATGATGCAAGAGTCGGCGCTGGAAGGCGTGCAGGCCTTCATCGACAAGCGTGCGCCGGACTGGCGCCGCTGAACCTTCGCACGGAAACCGGATCGCATACGCCCTCCTTCCGCAGTCCGTGCCGTAGGCCCGGTCAACCGCTTCGCGCCTCAATCCACGCTAGCAACTCGCCGATCACCGGTCACGGTCGAGATCGTTCATCGTTTCGTGATAACTCGCTTCGTGAAGCGTGAGCGTCTTGTCCGGCGAGCCGGCGTGCTGGTCGAATGCGCGGCTGCCATCATAGTCGTACGCGTGTGACACGCGCGAGCGCTGGGCGCTGGATCCGCCTCTAATTCCTTTGAGTTATGAAAACATCGGAATTGATTATTAAAGGGAATGTGGACGCTGCCGTAAAATCGCGGATCAAATCCCAAATAAAAGCAACGGCGGCCGCTTGTCGGGAGCGCATCCACGCTCGCTGGCAGTCGCGCCGTTTCGTTTTTTCATGATCGAAATACGGAATATCTCCCAGCGTTTTGCCGGACCGCGGGGCTGGGTCGAGGCGCTGCACAACGTCCATCTGTCGATTCCGGCGGGCGAGGTGTTCGGCATCATCGGCCGCAGCGGCGCGGGCAAGAGTACGCTCGTGCGCACCATCAACCTGCTCACGCGCCCGACGGAAGGTAACATCGTCGTCAACGGGCGCGATCTCACCACTTTGGCCGCCGCGCAACTGCGCGAGGCGCGGCGGGAGATCGGCATGATCTTCCAGCATTTCAACCTGCTGTCCTCGCGCACGGTGTACGAGAACGTCGCGCTGCCGCTCGAACTGGCGGGCTTAAAGCGCGCCGAAATCGAAGCGAACGTGTTGCCGCTCCTCGAACTGGTGGGGCTCACTGCGCAGAAAGACCGTTATCCGGCGCAGATCAGCGGTGGCCAGAAACAGCGCGTGGGGATTGCCCGGGCGCTGGCGAGCAAGCCGAAGGTGTTGCTGTCCGACGAGGCCACCTCGGCGCTCGACCCGGAAACCACCCGCTCGATTCTTGATCTGCTCAGGCGCATCAACCGCGAACTCGGCCTGACGATCGTGCTGATCACGCACCAGATGGACGTAATCAAGCAGGTCTGCGACCGCGTCGCGGTGCTGGATGCCGGCCGGGTCGTCGAACACGGCAAGGTCATTGATGTGTTCCTGCAACCGCATCACGAAGTGACCCGCGCGCTGATCGGCGACGTAATTGCCCAGGAGTTGCCGCCTGCGCTGAAGGCACGGGTCGCCGAGCGCCTGAAGACCGGCAACAGCCATCTGCTGCGCCTCGCGTTCACCGGGACGGGCGTCGATCAGCCGATCCTCTCGGAAACGATTCGCCGCTTCGAACTCGACTTCAACATCCTGCACGGACAGATCGACGAGATCCAGGGGCAGGCGTTCGGTTCGCTCGCGGTGCTCGCGGGCGGCGATCCGGTGAACGTGGCGCAGGCGCTGGTGTATCTGCGCGAACAGGGTGTGGTGGTGGAGGAGATGTCGTATGTTGAGTGACATGTTCGATATGTTCGTCCAGTCGTTCTGGGAGACGCTCATCATGGTGGGCATCTCGGGCCTCGTGGGCGCGCTGGTTGGTTTACCGCTCGGCGTGTTGCTGTATCTGACGGACCGTCAGGGCGTTTTACAGAACGTCGGGCTCAATCGCACGATGGGCGTCGTGATCAACGCGGTGCGCTCGACACCGTTCATCATTTTGCTGGTCGCGGTGATTCCGTTCACGCGGCTCGTGGTCGGGACTTCCATCGGTACCGCTGCGGCAATCGTGCCGTTGACGATCTCCGCTGCGCCGTTTATCGCGCGTCTCGTGGAAACGGCGCTACGCGAAGTGGACCGCGGCCTGATCGAGGCTGCTCAGGCAATGGGCGCGACCACGAGTCAGATCGTTTTCAAAGTGCTGTTGCCTGAATCGTGGCCCGGCGTGGTCGCGGGTCTGACGATTACGTTCGTCTCGCTGGTCGGCTACTCGGCGATGGCCGGCGCGATCGGCGGCGGCGGTCTCGGCGACCTGGGCATCCGTTACGGTTATCAGCGCTACGAGCCGGACGTGATGTGGACGGTCGTGGTCATCCTGATCGTGTTCGTGCAACTGGTGCAGTCCTTAGGGGATTGGCTGGTGCGTCGCTTGAGCCATAGGTAAGCGGCAAATGAGGGGCAAAAAAAGCGTGCCGCGACCAATCACCGAAGGGTCAGAACGTCATCGATGGAAAATGATGAATTAGAGTCGTAAGTCTTAACCCGGGGTTGCCGCCCGGCTTTTTTTGGGATTAAAATAGAACGACCGTTCGTTATTGCCGTCACGCCGCTGAGGAGCGCTTTCCTCGATGTAAACCAGCCTGCGACACGGCTGCCGAAAAGGGGCAGTCGCTATAATGTCCGTTGGGTTGACGTATTCGTAACTTAGGAGCGTGTGCATGAAAATCCTGGTGCCAGTCAAGAGAGTGGTCGATTACAACGTGAAAGTCCGGGTGAAGTCGGACGGCACGGGCGTCGACATTGCGAATGTAAAGATGTCGATGAACCCGTTCGACGAGATCGCCGTGGAAGAGGCGGTGCGTCTGCGGGAAGCGGGCGTGGCGACGGAAGTGATCGCCGTGTCGGCGGGCGTGACGCAGGCGCAGGAAACGCTGCGCACGGCGCTGGCGATCGGCGCGGACCGCGCGATCCTGATCGAGTCGTCGGAAGAACTGCAGCCGCTGGCGGTCGCCAAGCTGCTGAAGGCGCTGGTCGACAAGGAGCAGCCTTCGCTGGTCATTCTCGGCAAGCAGGCCATCGACGACGATTCGAACCAGACCGGTCAGATGCTGGCTGCCTTGGCTAATCTGCCGCAGGCGACATTCGCCTCGAAGGTTGTCGTGGCAGATGGCAAGGCGACGGTATCGCGTGAAGTAGACGGCGGTGCGGAAACGCTGTCGCTGACGCTGCCGGCCGTAATCACAACCGATCTGCGCCTGAACGAGCCGCGTTATGTGACGCTGCCGAACATCATGAAGGCAAAGAAAAAGCCGCTGGAAACGCTCAAGCCCGAAGACCTGGGTGTCGACGTAACGCCGCGCCTGAAGACGCTGAAAGTTGTCGAGCCGCCCAAGCGCAGCGCAGGTGTGAAGGTCGCTGATGTGAAGACGCTGGTCGAGAAGCTGAAGACCGAAGCCAAGGTGCTGTGAGAGGGAGACGGACGAAATGACGATTCTGGTAATTGCGGAACACGACAACGCGTCGCTGAAAGCGGCGACGCTCAATACGGTTGCGGCGGCTGCAAAGATTGGCGGTGACGTACACGTGCTGGTTGCGGGTCACAACGCGCAAGGCGCGGCTGATGCGGCGGCGAAGGTTGCAGGCGTCGCCAAGGTGCTGCTCGCCGACGCGCCGCAACTCGAAGCAGGCCTCGCCGAAAACGTTGAAGCCACGGTGCTTAACATCGCAAAGGACTATTCGCATATCCTGGCTCCGGCCACTGCTTACGGCAAGAACATTGCCCCGCGTATCGCCGCGAAGCTGGATGTCGCGCAGATCAGTGATATCACCGCAGTAGACAGCGCCGACACGTTCGAGCGCCCGATCTACGCAGGCAACGCGATTGCCACGGTGCAATCGAGCGATCCGATCAAGGTCATCACGGTGCGTGCCACCGGCTTCGACCCGGTAGCCGCAGAAGGCGGCAGCGCAACAGTCGAGAAGATCGAAGCGGCAGCCGATAGCGGTCTGTCGCAGTTCGTGAGCCGTGATGTAACGAAGCTGGACCGTCCGGAACTGACCTCGGCGTCGATCATCGTCTCCGGGGGGCGCGGTCTGGGCAGCGGCGAGAACTACACCAAGGTGCTCGAGCCGTTGGCGGACAAGCTCAACGCGGCGCTCGGCGCTTCGCGCGCCGCAGTGGATGCGGGCTTCGTGCCGAACGACTACCAGGTGGGCCAGACCGGCAAGATCGTCGCGCCGCAACTGTACGTGGCCGTGGGCATTTCGGGTGCGATCCAGCATCTGGCCGGGATGAAGGACTCGAAAGTCATCGTGGCGATCAACAAGGACCCGGAAGCGCCGATTTTCAGCGTCGCCGATTATGGTCTGGTAGGCGATCTGTTCACGGTGGTACCGGAACTGGTGAGCGAGCTCGGCTGACCCTAACAGCGCCGCAATAAGGCGTCTGGCAGGAAACGAAGGGACGCAGGGACCCATAGTCCGGCGTCCCTTTTTATATCGCAGGCAGGAGGAGAACTGAAATGAGCTATACGGCGCCCGTCAAGGACATGCTGTTCGTGATGAAAGAACTGGCCGCACTCGAGGACATCGCGAAGCTGCCTGGCTTCGAAGATGCCAATCTAGATACCGCGCAGGCCGTGCTGGAAGAATCGGCGAAACTGTGCGGCGAAGTGCTGGCGCCGTTGAACGTCGAAGGCGACCGCAATCCGAGTAGCTGGAAAGACGGCAAGGTCACGGCGACGCCGGGCTTTGCCGACGCCTTCCGCCAATTCGCCGAGGGTGGCTGGCAAGGCGTGCAGCACCCGCTCGACTACGAGGGCCAAGGATTGCCAAAGCTGATCGCGACGCCGTGCGTCGAAATGCTCAATGCGTCGAACCTCTCGTTTGCGTTGTGTCCGTTGCTGACTGACGGCGCGATCGAAGCGCTGCTGACGGCCGGCACCGAAGCGCAGAAGCAGGCCTACGTGCCGAAGCTGATTTCCGGCGAGTGGACCGGCACGATGAACCTGACCGAGCCGCAGGCGGGCTCCGATCTCGCGCTCGTGCGCACGCGCGCCGAGCCGCAGGGCGATGGTTCGTTCAAGCTGTTCGGTACCAAGATTTTCATCACGTGGGGCGAGCACGACATGGCGAAGAACATCGCTCATCTCGTGCTGGCGCGCACGCCCGGCGCGCCGGAAGGCGTGAAGGGTATTTCGCTCTTTATCGTGCCGAAGTTTCTCGTCAATGAAGACGGCTCGCTCGGCGAGCGTAACGACGTGCATTGCGTGTCGATCGAGCACAAGCTCGGCATCAAGGCGAGCCCGACGGCGGTGCTGCAATTCGGCGATCACGGCGGCGCGAGCGGTCATCTGATTGGCGAAGAGAACCGCGGTCTCGAGTACATGTTCATCATGATGAACGCCGCGCGTTTCGCGGTGGGCATGCAGGGTGTCGGTGTGTCGGATCGGGCCTATCAGAAGGCGGTTGCCTATGCGAAAGACCGCGTGCAAAGCCGTCCCGTCGATGGTTCTGCCAGGCAATCGGTTTCGATCATTCACCACCCGGACGTGCGCCGGATGCTCGCGACGATGCGCGCATTGACCGAGGGCTCGCGTGCACTCGCTTATGTCGCTGCCGCGCATTGCGATATCGCGCATCGTCACCCCGACGAGGCGAAGCGCGCTGAACACCAGGCGATCTACGAATTCCTCGTGCCGATCGTGAAGGGCTGGAGCACCGAGCTGTCGATCGATGTCACGAGCCTCGGCGTGCAGGTACACGGCGGGATGGGCTTCATCGAAGAAACGGGTGCGGCTCAGTACTACCGCGACGCACGCATTCTGCCGATCTACGAAGGCACGACCGCGATCCAGGCGAACGACCTGATCGGCCGTAAGACCTTGCGCGACGGCGGCGCGGTGGCGAACTCGCTACTGGCGGGTATCGCGCAGACGGTCGAGGCGCTCGGCTCGCAACAAGGGTCCGCGTTCAAATCGATGCAGCGGCAGCTTGCTCAAGGGCATCGTGCGCTAGGGACCGCGGTGGAGTTCGTGGTCGCGAATACGAAGCGCGATCCGAACGCGGTGTTTGCCGGCAGCGTCCCGTATCTGAAGCTGGCGGGTATCGTGCTCGGCGGCTGGCAGATGGCGCGCGCGTTGCTCGTGGCTGAGGAGAAGCGCGCGGAAGATCCGTCGTTCTACGGAGCAAAGATCGCGACTGCGCAGTTCTACGCGGAGCACGTGCTGCCGCAGGCGTCGGCGCTGGAAGTGGCGATTGTCAACGCGAAGGGCGATGAGGGGGTGCTGGCGTTGTCGGAGGATCAGTTCTGACGTTGCACTCTGATTGAGCCACTGCGTCGTCAATCAATCACATCACGCAAAAGATAACGGCACCCGCAAAGGTGCCGTTTTTGTCTGGTCTAGCCGGACGACGTCAACGCCCCGGCCAGGATCGGCCGTGAGCGCTTAGGCGTACGCAGGACGCGTCGTACCACCGGTTTCGCCCAGATAACGGTGCACCGACAGATCGTCCGCCTGGATGGCAGGCTGCTTGCCCGACATCAGATCGGCGAGCAGTTGGCCCGAACCGCACGACATTGTCCAGCCGAGCGTGCCGTGGCCGGTGTTGAGGAACAGGTTCGAGACGGGTGTGCGGCCGACGATCGGCGTACCGTCCGGCGTCATCGGGCGCAGGCCGGTCCAGAAGCTGGACCTGGCCGTGTCGCCACCGCCGGGGAACAGATCGTTCACGCACATTTCGAGCGTTTCGCGGCGCGCCTCGCGCAGCGACTTGTCGAAGCCGACGATCTCCGCCATGCCACCGACGCGAATCCGGTCATCGAAACGCGTGATCGCAATCTTGTAGGTTTCGTCGAGCACGGTTGAAACCGGTGCGGCAGCCGCGTTGACGATAGGCGCCGTGATCGAATAACCCTTCAACGGATAGACCGGAATCTTGACGATGTCGGACAGGAACTTCGTCGAATACGAACCGAGCGCCACGACGAACGCGTCGGCGCGAACCAGTTCGCTGCCGCACTGCACGCCGGCGATCCGGCCGCCGGCCATGGCGAGCGCGTCAATCGGCGTGTTGTAGCGGAACGCGACACCTAACTCCTCAGCGAGCGCTGCAAGGCGAGTGGTGAACAGCTGGCAATCGCCGGTTTCGTCACCCGGCAGACGCAGGCCGCCGGTCAGCTTGTGCGCGGTCGCGGCGAGCGCCGGTTCGGCGCGCGCCAATTCGGCCGACGACAGCAGTTCATAAGGCACATTGGCGTCTTCCAGCACGGCGATGTCCTTCGCCGCGCCGTCGAATTGCTGCTGCGTACGGAACACTTGCAGCGTGCCGCCGGTGCGTCCTTCGTACTGGATGCCGGTATCGGCGCGCAGCGTCTGCAGGCAGTCGCGGCTGTATTCGGCGAGGCGCACCATGCGGCCCTTGTTCACGGCGTAGCGCGCGGATGTGCAGTTCTGCAGCATTTGCCACATCCACTGCAACTGGAATTGCGTGCCGTCGAGCCGAATGGCAAGCGGCGCGTGTTTCTGGAACATCCACTTGACGGCCTTCAGCGGCACGCCCGGCGCCGCCCACGGCGACGCATAGCCCGGCGAGATCTGGCCCGCGTTGGCGAAGCTCGTTTCGAGCGCCGGACCGGCTTCACGGTCGATCACGGTCACTTCGTGACCCGCGCGCGCAAGATAATAAGCGCTCGTCACCCCGACGACGCCACTGCCCAAAACGACGACTCGCATAACTGCTCCAGAAGGTTCTTTGGGGCTTGCGCGTCCGTGAATGGCTCAGCTCGTTCGTAGATGATTCGATTAACGAGGTGATACGCTTTCAGCCCAGTGTTAACCGCTATACTATTGAGTGTCAGGTAGGTTTTGTTATTGTATTTTTCTGATTTTCAGTAAAAAGACCATGCGAACACAGCGTCAGCCGATTCGTGCGCTCGACAAGCTCGATCATAAGATCCTCAAGCTGCTGCAGCAGGACGGCAGAATGGCGATGAAAGACCTCGCCGAGCACGTCGGGCTGTCGGTTACGCCATGTATCGAACGGGTCAAGCGGATGGAGCGCGACGGCGTTATTACCGGCTATCACGCCCGCGTGAATCCCGCCGAGCTGGGGGCGGCGTTGTTGGTGTTCGTCGAGATTACGCTCGACCACAAGAGCGGCAACATGTTCGACCAGTTTCGTCGCGAAGTGCAGAAGATCCCCGAGGTGCTGGAATGCCATTTGGTCTCGGGCGACTTCGACTATCTGATCAAGGCGCGCATCGGCGAAATGGCCGATTACCGGAAGCTGCTTGGCGACATCCTGCTGCAACTACCGGGCGCGGTGCAGTCGAAGAGCTACGTGGTGATGGAGGAAATCAAGGAAACCTTGACGATTGCGGTCGCGGAGTAAGTCGCTGCGGGCGGCGCCAGAGAGCTCAAGACAGGGCTCGACAAATGGCTCAAACACTGTATATTTGTACAGTATTGTTTGAGCCTTTTTCGTTTCCGCAGTTCGTTTGCGCTGGACCTCATCGTGACCGATTCCGTCCCCGAATATTCAATTGCCCCGCCCACGCCACGCAAGGGGCGCGGTGCCGTGACGAACCTGCAGGGCCGCTATGAAGTCGACCAGCGTGAAGCGGTCGACGACGGCTGGATGGTGCACGAGGAAGAAGAGGGCGGACCGCCCGCGCTACGCACGCAGGTCTTCGACGAGCGGGCGAAAACCATTCTCACCCGCAATGCGTCGCCGGACATTCCATTTAGCGTGTCGCTCAACCCGTATCGGGGGTGCGAGCACGGTTGCATCTACTGTTTCGCGCGGCCCACGCATAGTTATCTGGGTTTGTCGCCGGGGCTCGATTTCGAGAGCCGCATCTACGCCAAGGTCAACGCGCCGGAACTGCTGGAGCACGAGCTATCGAAAAAGTCGTACGTGCCGGAGCCGATTGCGTTGGGCGTCAATACCGACGCGTGGCAGCCCGTCGAGCGCGAGTTGCGTCTCACCCGGCGGGTGATTGAAGTGCTGAGCGCACGGGGGCATCCGTTCGCGGCTATTACGAAATCGTCGCTGATCGAGCGTGATCTGGATCTGCTGGCGCCCATGGCGGCGCGCGGGCAATTCATGGCGGCCATCTCCATCACGACCCTGGATGCGGACATCGCCCGTACGCTCGAACCGCGCGCGGCAACGCCGGCGCGCAGGCTGCGCACGATCCGCACGCTGAGCGAAGCCGGCATCCCGGTGGGGGTGAGCATCGCGCCGGTGATTCCATTCGTCACCGAGCCGGATATGGAGCGTGTCCTGGAGGCGTGTGCCGAAGCCGGTGCGAGCAACGCCAGCTATATCGTGCTGCGCCTGCCATGGGAAGTTGCGCCGCTGTTCAAAGATTGGCTCGCGGCGCATTTTCCAGACCGCGCGGAGCGGGTGATGAGCCGTGTGCGCGACATGCGTGGCGGCAAGGACTACGACGCCAACTTCGCGAGCCGTATGAAGGGCGAGGGCTTGTGGGCCGATCTGCTCAAGCAGCGGTTCTATCAGGCGGCGCGCCGGCTCGGTCTGAACGAGCGCCGGCGCGGCATTCTGGATATGTCGCAGTTCATGCGCGCGGCGCCACCTGACCCAGTGCGCGACGATCCGCAAATGAATCTGTTCTAGGCGAGGCCAGCAGCAACACCGCGGCGCCGTCTGCTATTGAGGCAGCGCCTTGCCCGCCTGAACCTGTGATTCGAAATAGGTCTGGAACGACACGGCCAGGCCCGTCATGAGCAGCATCGCGCCGATGAACAGCGAAAAGATCACGACGAAAATCACAGCCCAGCCGGAGCGGCTGCGTTGCTGGGTCAGCGGGTTGAATTGCGCGTCCCATTTTTCGTCTGGGCGCAAGCCGTAGACCATCGCCGCAAGGAATGCGGCAAACAGAGAGATGGCACCTGGAACCGCCAGCACCCAACCGAACGCCGAGGTCCGCTCACTGGCGATCAGCAGTAGAACCCCTGGAATGCCGGCCAGGGTGCAGATCAGGTGGATCCATCCGTACATATCGCGGTGTCCATACAGATAGAAGCGGTGCGCGCCGAGACTGCCAAAGAAGAAGGCGAGTGCGGCCGTAATCGTCTTGGACCTGAAGCGTGGGGAATTCGAAACGCGGGTGGACATGGGGGCGAGAGTTCAATGACAGGCGGTCGCAAGGACCGGCGCGCAACGGTGCGCGGGCCGAGGCGCATTCTACGCCCGGGGGGGGGCAACGGTCATGTCGCACTCTGATGGATAGAATTTGCCGGTTGTCAGGGCGCGGTGTACGTTGCGCGATAAATAGCGCCCGTCGGTCGTCGCTGATCAGCAAAGAGCCATCGGGCATCGGCAAAACGTCATCCGGGCGGCCATAGACGATTTGATCGGGTGGCGAAAAGCGCAACGAACAGGGCGGCGGTGGGAGCAGGTCTTAGGGGCTTCCCGTCCGGTTATTCATGCGATCTGCCGGGCCCCGGCCGGCTGGACTGTATGGCCAGTGCAACCGCGAATGTCAGTTTATCCCGGTAAGTGTTTGTTATGGCTTCAGTTTCCCGCTATAATCGCGTGTTTCAGTGGTTCCGAACCCCGGTTTTCAAGGATTCTAGTATGGTCATCATCCGCTTGGCTCGTGGCGGCTCCAAGAAGCGCCCGTTCTACAACATCGTCGCAACCGATTCGCGTAACCGTCGTGACGGCCGCTTCATCGAACGCGTTGGCTTCTACAACCCGATCGCTACGAAGGGTGAGTCACTGCGTATCGCTCAAGACCGCCTGACGTACTGGCAAGGCGTTGGCGCACAACTGTCGCCGACGGTCGAGCGTCTCGTGAAGGAAGCGCAAAAGGCGCAGCCGGCTGCTTAATGGTAGCTAGCATGTGCATCGCCGGCGGCTCGCGCAGCTTGCGCGAGGTGTCCGATGCGCGAGTTTTGCTGCGTGTTTTGCTGAAACAGCAGACGTCGAAGGTAGCAGCGAGCTTCGCCTTGAGGTGTTTTCATGTCTGAGCGTGATTCGGGAAGTTCAGGTCGCGCCAAGGCGGGTCCGGGTGCTCGGGCGTCAAGTCCAGCATCGGGCCAGGCACCGTTCGGCGCATTCGTCCGCAAGCCGGTCGAGCGCGCCCAGGGCAAAGCCAAGTCCGATGTCGTGGTTGATTCGAGCGCTGCAGCCATGCGCGCCGAAACGGCCGAAAGCTGGCCGGATGACGCCGTCGAAGTGGGCGCGATCGTCGACGCTTACGGCCTCAAGGGCTGGGTCAAGGTAGCCGCGCATGCGGATGCCGGGCGAGGTGGCGACGCGTTGCTGAGCGCGAAGCGCTGGTGGCTGATGAAAGGCCACGAGCGCACTTCAGCGCCGGCGTCGCAGGCAAAGATTCACAGCGACAGTATTGTGGCCCATCTGGGCGGCACGGCTGACCGCGACGAGGCGCTCGCGCTGCGTGGCTCGCGTGTGTACATCTGCCGCAGCGATTTCCCAGCGCTGGAAGGCGACGAATTTTACTGGGTCGACCTGCTCGGCCTGGATGTCGTGAACCTGACCGGGGTCGCCCTCGGGAAGGTGGCTGACATGATCGACAACGGTGCGCATTCGGTGTTGCGCATCGAATACCCGGCTACCGGAAAAGACGGTAAACCGGTGACTGGCGAGCGCCTGATCCCGTTCGTCGGTGTCTATGTCAAAACGGTGGACCAGAAGGCGAAGCAGATTGTCGTCGATTGGGAAGCCGACTATTAAATGAGCTCGATGACTGGAGAGAGCGATGCAGTTTGATGTCGTCACGCTCTTTCCTGAGATGTTTCGTGCGCTGACCGACTGGGGTATCACCAGTCGCGCGGCGAAGCAGGAGCGCTACGGTTTGCGTACGTGGAATCCGCGCGATTTCACGACCGACAACTATCGCACTATCGACGATCGCCCGTATGGCGGCGGCCCAGGCATGGTGATGTTGGGCAGGCCGCTGGAAGACGCGATCGGCGCGGCGAAAGCCGCGCAGGCGGAGCAGGGTATTACCGGTTCGCGCGTCGTGATGATGTCCCCGCAAGGTGCGACGCTCAATCACGAACGGGTGATGGGGTTTGTCGCAGAACCCGGCCTGATCGTGTTGTGCGGTCGCTATGAAGCGATCGACCAGCGCCTGATCGACCGGTGCGTCGACGAAGAAGTGAGCCTCGGCGACTTCGTGCTGTCGGGTGGCGAATTGCCGGCAATGGCGTTGATGGACGCCGTGGTGCGTCAGCTGCCCGGTGTGCTGAACGACTCGCAATCGGCGGTGCAGGATAGTTTTGTCGACGTGCTGCTGGATTGTCCGCATTACACGCGTCCCGAGGAATACGAGGGCGTGCGTGTACCCGATGTGCTGCTCGGCGGCCATCATGCGGAGATCGAGTTGTGGCGCCGGCGCGAAGCGCTGCGCAACACATTCAACAAACGGCCCGATCTGATCGAGAAGGCTAGAAACAACAAGATGTTGAGCCGTGCCGATGAGGCATGGCTTGCAAGTCTCGCGAAGGAAACATCGAAGGGGTAAAGCCCCGGTGTCACTAGCGAATAGGCGGTGCCGCACATGCGTGTACGGTGCCTGATGTGAACCCATCCTCTATCGGGGCCGTAGCCAGGTGTTTTGCACGAGGCAGGTACGAACGCCGACAAGATGGCACCAGGAGTCAGTGATGAATCTGATTGCAAAACTCGAGCAGGAAGAAATCGCGCGCGCCCTCGGCGAGAAGACCATCCCCGAATTCGCCCCGGGCGACACGGTGATCGTTAGCGTGAACGTGGTTGAAGGTACGCGTAAGCGTGTTCAGGCTTACGAAGGCGTTGTGATTGCCAAGCGTAACCGTGGTCTGAATTCGTCGTTCATCGTCCGGAAGATTTCGTCGGGCGAAGGCGTTGAGCGTACGTTCCAGACGTACTCGCCGCTGCTGGCAAGCATCGTCGTGAAGCGTCGTGGCGATGTGCGCCGTGCGAAGCTGTACTATCTGCGCGACCGTTCGGGCAAGTCGGCCCGGATCAAGGAAAAGCTGGTCTCGAAAGACCGCGCTGCTTCCTAAGCGTAAAAGCTGTAAGAAAAAGCACCCATCGCGGGTGCTTTTTTCTTTGTTGGGTCAAAATAGCGACATGCCCTATACAAGCTCGCTCTGAGAGTCCCGTTGACCCGCCCTGTCTTCGAACCCGAAAACCTGCCTGTCGAATCGACGGGCGACGATCTGCCAGCGGTTGCCCCCGCGCGTCTGACGCCCGACGGGCTGCGCGAGCGCTTCGACCAGCGCCTGTCGTGGTCGTCGGAGCCGGGCGATGCGCGTTGGAAAGAGTTCGGCGACCCGCGGGTCGCGGCGGTACTCGTGCCGCTCGTGGTACGCGACGAGGGCCTCACGGTGCTGCTCACCCAGCGCGCCGATCACCTTAACGATCACGCGGGCCAGGTGAGCTTTCCCGGTGGACGCCACGAACCGTTCGATGCAAACGCAACGGCCACCGCGCTGCGCGAGGCCCAGGAGGAGGTCGGACTGGACCCGCAGCGTGTCGAGGTGCTCGGTTCGTTGCCCGACTATCTGACGGGCACGGGTTTTCGCGTCACGCCGGTGGTGGGGCTTGTGCATCCGCCGTTTACCGTCGAGGCTGACTCACTCGAAGTGGCAGAAGTCTTCGAAGTGCCGTTGCGCTTTCTGATGGACCCGGCCCATCATGAAGTACGGGTGTTTCGCTGGGAGGGCGGCGAGCGGCGCTTTTTTTCGATGCCTTATCCGCGTGGCGACACGGCCGGGCACTACTTCATCTGGGGGGCGACGGCGGGCATGTTACGTAACTTCTATCGCTTTCTCGCCGCATGACCGGCATGAAGCGATACGAACCGGCCCGAGTGTCGCGGCTTTGCAACCATCGCTGCGCTCAGTCGCATCCGACCCTGTGCTATCGTTATAAAACAATCGCAAAAACTCGAATGGCACGGCGCACCGCATGACTTTTTTCTCCGTATTGCTGGCTCTGATCATTGAGCAGGTCCGCGCGCTGTCGCCGAACAATCCGGTGTCTGCGCTGCTTCAATATCATGCGGAGTCGGCGGCGCACGGATTCGATGCCGGCAAGCCCAAGCACGGCCTGCTCGCGTGGCTCGTGGTAGTGGTGCCATGGACGCTGGCCGTCGCGCTTGTCTACTACGTGCTGTATCACATCAACTTCGTGCTGGCGTTCCTGTGGAACGTCGTGATCGTCTATTTCACACTCGGCTTTCGCCAGTTCAGCCACTACTTCACGGATATTCACCTCGCGCTCAACAATGATGACGTGCCGCGCGCCCGGGAAATCCTCAATGAATGGACGGGCCTCGATACAGTCGACATGCCGGTCAGCGAGATCGTGCGTCATACGCTCATTCATGCAGTTGTCGCGTCGCACCGGCATGTGTTCGGCGTGTTCTTCTGGTTCCTCGTGCCGGTGGGTCCGGCCGGTGCGGTGCTGTACCGGATCGCAGAGTATCTGGCGCGGACCTGGTCGCGCCCGGCGGATGACCGCACCGTGGCGTTCTCCGGTTTCGCGCAGCGGGCGTTCTTTGTGATCGACTGGGTGCCGGCGCGATTGACCTCGCTGGGCTTTGCGATTGTCGGCAATTTCGAGGACGCCATTTATGCATGGCGCAATCATGCGCGCCAGTGGCCGGACGCTAATGACGGCGTGCTGCTCGCGGCGGGCAGCGGCGCTTTGGGCGCTCGCTTGAGTGGGCCGCTAGCGGAGCCGTCGAGTCTCGACGCGCTGGCTACCGGCGATGGCGACGCATTGCCGGTCGGCGACGACTGCACGCCGCGCACGCTGCAATCGGCGGTGGGCCTGGTGTGGCGCGCCGTGATCCTATGGATGATTCTGCTGCTGATGCTGACGATTGCCGTGTGGCTTGCGTGAGGCAGATGGCAGCCACGTGACGCCGCCGCGTGCGTAGCGACACCCGTGAAGCAACATCCTGATCGAGGCCGGCCATCCCGGCCTCGATGCTTTTGGGCCGCGTGGCGAGACGGCCGCTACCGTTATCCGTCGAGCGGATTACGCGCCGTTCCGCACTGCCAGCACACGGTGAATTGCGCCTCCAGCGTCTCGCCGCACTGAGCGCAACGCCATGAGGGCGAGCCCGCGCCAGGACCGTTTGCTGCCACGTCGATGAGCTTGCGCGCGATTACCTCGTCACGTTCGTCGACGAGCCACAGTTCCGGCGCGCACTGATCAGCTGGAATCTCACCCAGTGCGCCGTTCAGGTAGCGGTTGTGCAGCTCACATTGAATGCCCGCCGTCGCCAGCACATTGATCCAATGCTGTCCGATCAGCAGATTCGGCGCGCGCATCAGTTTCATCATGAGTGGAGGTCCGTGGCGAGTGAGTGAGGCTGGTTAGGGATTGCGAACGTGCGGCTTGGGCTTGGGGTGCGCTGAACGACCCGCTCAGGCACCGCGCCGCGTTCACCGTACGATCTGGCTCGCCTCATGCACGAGTTGCGCATACAGCGCGTGCCGTGCCGGTGCGATCCGTCCGTCCGCGACCGCTTCGAGAATCGCGCATCCCGGTTCCTGCAGATGATGGCAGTTGTAGAAGCGGCAATTGGGCAACAGCGGTCTGAACTCGGGAAACGCGCGTTCGAGCTTGCCTTCGGTCAGGTGATGAAGTCCGAACTCCTGGAACCCTGGCGAGTCGATCAGCGCGCCGCCATCCGGCAACGGGTACAAGCGCGTGAAGGTGGTCGTATGGCGGCCGCTATTCAGCGCGGTGGAGATCTCGCGGGTTGCCACCTCCGCGTTGGGCACCACCAGATTGACCAACGTCGACTTGCCCATCCCTGACTGCCCGAGCAGCAGCGTCGCATGACCGCGCAGATGCTCGTCGAGGGCGGTGCGCGCCGCCTCCGGCTGGGTCTTGATCGACAGTTCGACCACCGTATAGCCGAGCGCCTGATAGCGCGCAAGCCGCGTCCGTGCGCCGGGCAACGCGGCGGTCACGTCGGTCTTGTTCAGCACGATCAACGGCTTAAGCTCATTCTCCTCGGCGGCCACCAACGCGCGGCCGAGCAGGTCCTCGCTGAAATGCGGCTCGGTAGCGAGCACGATCAGCAACTGATCGAGGTTCGCCGCGAAGAGCTTCGACTTGTACTGGTCGGAGCGGTAGAGCAGGTTGCGCCGCTCGCCGATTTCGACAATCACGCCCTGATCGGCCGAAGTGGGTTCGTAAATCACGCGATCGCCGACCGCCACTTCGCTGCGCTTGCCGCGCGGGAAACACTGCAGCATGGCGCTGCCGTCTTCGGGCGCGACCAGGTAGTGCCGGCCGTGGGCCGCGATCACGCGGCCGCCCACGCGCGTCGTGGACGGTGCACGCGGCGCCTTCGCGGAGCGGGCGCTCATGCGTGCCGCATCAGGCGGTCGATCCGCTGGGACGCCGGTGGATGCGAATAATAAAACGCGGTATAGAGCGGGTCGGGAGTGAGGGTGGACGCGTTGTCCTCGTACAGCTTGACCAGCGCGTTGACGAGATCCTGTGCGTCGGTCTGGGTGGCGGCAAACGCATCGGCTTCGAATTCATGCTTGCGCGAACTGAGGCTGCTGAGCGGCGTGACGAAGAACAGAAATACCGGCAGCGCGAGGAAGAACAGCACCAGCGCGAGCCCGCTATTGCCCCCGAGCAGCGATGGCCGCACGCCCAGTCCTTCGTAGAACCACACGCATTGCATGAGCCAGCCGAGCAGCGCCAGCATCACGAGGCTGACGGCGAAAATCACGATCATCCGCTTGATCACATGACGGCGCTTGAAGTGGCCGAGTTCATGCGCGAGCACCGCTTCGATCTCGCTGCCCGACAGACGCGCGAGCAGCGTGTCGAAAAACACGATGCGCTTGGCGGCGCCGAAACCCGTGAAGTAGGCATTGCCATGTGCCGAGCGGCGGCTGCCGTCCATCACGAACAGGCCCTTGGCGGCGAATCCGCAGCGCTTCATCAGCGCTTCGATACGGCTTTTCAGCGCCTCGTCCTTGAGCGGCTCGAACTTGTTGAAGAGCGGTGCGATGAACGACGGATACAGCACCAGCACCAGCAACTGGAACACCACCCAGACTACCCAGGTCCACAGCCACCACAGGCTGCCGGCCTGGTTCATCAGCCATAGCACGACGAACAGCAGCGGCAGCCCGAAAGCCGCGCCAAGCAGCACGCCCTTGATGCGGTCGGCGAAGAAGATGCCCTTGCCCATCCGGTTGAAGCCGAAGCGCTGTTCGATACCGAACTGGCGGTAGTAGTCGAATGGCAGATCGATCACGCTGGTGATCGCGATGACCGCCGCAATCAACGCGATCTGGCCGACGTAGCCGCGCCCAAGCCAATCGGAGATGGCCAGATCGAGCGCCTGCACGCCGCCCAGCAGCGTGAGCCCGATCAGCACAGCCGCGCTGACGACGATCTCGATCATCGTCAGCCGCGTGCGTTCGACCGTGTAATCGGCGGCGCGCTGGTGCGCGGTGAGCGCGATCGTAGCCGCGAACTGGCCGGGCACCTGCTCGCGGTGCGCCGCGACGAAGCGGATTTGCCGCGACGCGAGCCAGAGCTTGGTGCAGACCATCGCCACTACGGCGACCGCGAACAGAACAGTGAGGTACAGAGTGGGCATCCGGGGAATCCGTGGTATCTATGCGAGAATTATATGTTTCTTCCCGCCGGCTGGCGGGGCCACGCTAAAACGAATTGTTTCAACAGCCAAAAACGCGCGTCGCTCATGGCGCGTGGCGCTCTCCACCAAGGTTGCCCTTCATGACAGACATCCTCGAATCCGCTGACCAGCCGTCGCTCGTGCGCAGCGACATGAACCTGATCTGGCTGGACATGGAAATGACCGGGCTCGAGCCCGATACCGACCGCATCATCGAGATCGCCGTGGTCGTGACGAATTCCACGCTCGACAAACTGGTCGAAGGGCCGGTGCTCGCCATCCACCAGAGCGACGAAACGCTCGCCAAAATGGATCAGTGGAACCAGAACACCCACGGCCGCTCGGGATTGATCGACCGCGTGCGCGCCTCGACCATCAGCGAAGCGGAAGCCACCGAGCAGATCCGCGAATTCCTCGGCCAGTACGTGCCGCCGGGCAAGTCGCCGATGTGCGGCAACTCGATCTGCCAGGACCGCCGTTTCATGGCGCGCTGGATGCCGGATCTGGAGCGCTTCTTCCATTACCGCAACCTCGACGTGAGCACCCTGAAGGAATTGTGCCGCCGCTGGCAGCCCGCCATCTACAAGGGCTTCCAGAAGCGCGCCATGCATACGGCACTGGCCGACATCCACGAGTCGATCGACGAGCTCAAGTACTACCGGGAGCACTTTCTGATCCCGGCTGCGGGCGCGCCGGTTGCCGAGGCCTAAGCCACTTGCCGCGTGACGCAGCCATGAACTGGCGGCGGGGCTGCTCGGCCCGTTTCTGCCGGGCGAGCCGTCCGCGCCGGCAGAACGGGCAACGCGGCAACGCGAGCGACCCACCCGGCAAAACCTGACGAGAAAACCCGCAGCTCAGTCCTGGCGCGGCGCGCGAATGGCGTTTTTCGGCCGGAATGCCTTTACGATCCCGCCGTTCGTTTCCACGTACGGACCGCCGATCAGGTCCACACAATACGGCACCGCAGCAAAAATGCCGGGTACCTTCACGGCCCCCGCCTCGTCGCGCAAGCCTTCCAGCGTTTCCCGGATCGATTTGGGCTGCCCTGGCAGATTCACTATCAGCGCGGCATGCTCCGCCGTCTCGCGGATCACCGCCACCTGGCGCGACAAAATTGCCGTTGGCACGAAATTCAGGCTGATTTGCCGCATCTGCTCGCCAAAACCCGGCATTTCCTTGGTGCCGACCGCCAGCGTCGCCTCCGGAGTCACATCGCGCCGTGATGGTCCGGTGCCGCCGGTGGTCAGCACGAGGTCGCAGCCCACCTCGTCGACCAGTTCGATGAGCGTGGCGGAGATCGTTGGCGCGTCGTCCTGAATCAGCCGGGTGACGGCCTGCCAGGGCGAACTCAACGCCGCGCCGAGCCATTCCTGCAGCGCCGGAATGCCCTTGTCTTCGTAGACGCCCGTGCTGGCGCGATCGCTGATCGATACCAGCCCGATCAGGATTTCGTCGGGGTGGCTACGCGCGATCTTCGTCATCATTGTCTTCCGGAACGTCGTCTTCGCCGTCCTCAGCCGCTGACGGCCCATCCGCGTGCTTGATCCACTGGAACAACTCGCGGAAATAGCGCGGCGGCTTGCTCTGCTGCGCTTCCTTGCGGGCGTTGCGGATCAGCGTGCGGCCTTCCTGCGGGTCGGCAGCCGGGTGCTGGCGGATGAATTCGGTCAGCGCGGCGTCGTCGGCGAGCAGTTTTTCGCGGGTGCGCTCGATCCAGTGCATGCGCGCCGTTTCGGCCTTGTTGACGCCGTTGTACGAGTCCAGCGCAGTACGCAGCGCGGCGGTTTCTTCTTCGAGCAGCGAACGCATCACGCGACCCACGTATTGAACCTGGCGGCGCTTGCCCTCGTGGTCGGTGATGCGGCGCGCTTCGCGCACGGCGTCGTCGAGCTTTTCGGGCATGGGCATGCGCTTTAAAGCATCTTTCGGAAGCGCGATCAGTGCTTCGCCCAGCTCCTGCAGCGCGTGCATGTCGCGCTTGAGCTGGGATTTGCTGGGACGGTCGTACCCGTTTTCGTCGACGACGTTGTCGGCGGCGGGTTCCATCGGTTGAATGCGGGTTTTGCGTGTCATAACCGATATTGTAGCGTGCCGTGCCCATGAATCCCGCTGTCCCGCCGCCGTCCCGCCGCTTCGACTCAGCGAATGCCAGGTGCGTCCGCGCGGACCTTGCTATGATCGCGGGATACGTAGTGACGTACTTGAGAACACACCGGAGGGCTGCTTGCGGCCCCGACCAGGACGCAACGAAGGACGGCAACGAATATGGCAGCAGACATGGACGTCAGACAGCGCTTTTTCCCGCATACCCAGGATGAACTGAAGGAAATCGCCTCGGACATCCTGCGTCACGCAAAGTCGCTCGGCGGCACCGACGCGGCGACTGAAATCTCCGAAGGCGACGGCCTGTCCGTCTCCGTGCGGCGTGGCGAGGTCGAGACGATCGAACACAATCGCGACAAGATGGTCGGCGTGACGGTTTTTATCGGCAACAAGCGTGGCAACGCGAGCACCTCGGACTTTTCGCCGCAGGCATTGAAAGATACGGTCGCAGCGGCCTACAACATCGCGCGCTTCACTGCGGAAGACGATTGCGCGGGTCTGGCCGAGGCCGAACTGCTCGAAAGCGCACCGCGTGACCTCGATTTGTATCATCCGTGGAACCTCACCGCCGACGAAGCGGTGGAGATCGCCCGCCGCGCCGAAGACGCCGCGTTCGCGACCGATCCGCAGATCCGCAATTCGGAAGGCGCAAGCGTCTCCGCGCAGCATTCGCAGTTCGTGCTGGCCACCTCGCGCGGCTTTCTGTCCGGCTATCCATATTCGCGCCACTACGTGGCGTGCGCGCCGATCGCCGGCAGCGGACGCAACATGCAGCGCGACGACTGGTACACCTCCCAGCGCAGCGCGGCAGAGCTGGCCGATCCTGAAGCCATCGGCCGTTACGCCGCGCAACGGGCGCTGGCGCGCATCGGTGCGCGCGGTCTCGACACGCGCAAGGTGCCGGTGCTGTTCGAGGCGCCGCTGGCGGCCGGCATCCTCGGCGCGTTCGTGCAGGCGGTGAGCGGTGGTGCGTTGTACCGCAAGACCTCGTTCCTCGTCGACAGCCTCGGCAAGCCGGTGTTCTCGCCGCACGTGCAGGTGGTCGAAGATCCGCACGTGGCTCGCGCCATGGGCAGCGCCCCGTTCGACGAAGAAGGCGTGCGGACCAGGCAGCGCTCGGTGGTGAAGGCCGGCGTCGTCGAAGGCTACTTCCTCTCGACCTATTCGGCCCGCAAGCTCGGCATGAACACGACCGGTAACGCCGGCGGC
>Ga0116109_1000021_pt1 | contig 46517 bp, 54 predicted proteins | sample June2015DPH_8_10_2_FD_89718 | JGI IMG/M metagenome (GOLD analysis project Ga0116109, IMG submission 89718) | Peatland microbial communities from SPRUCE experiment site at the Marcell Experimental Forest, Minnesota, USA - June2015DPH_8_10 | ecosystem: Environmental > Terrestrial > Soil > Wetlands... | reverse complement strand
CGTCCTCGTTGAACACTGATTCTATCAAACCCAAACTTCTTTTTTCCGTTGACAGAGAGACTCCCTTATCTTCATCCTCCTCTTCCAATAATTGGAGTCCCCACCCGTTTATCATTACTTTGGCCTCTTATGGTTTTCACGTTCCATTGTCGCTTTTTACTTCTAAATCAACTCAAACCTTGTTTAACATGGAAGCATCTATCCCGCAGAAGCATGTCAACACTAAGGCCAATCAGAAAAAGTATATCATCGACATCAACCACTTTCCGAAGGAAACCGAGATGGATTCCAGTGATTGGTTCGAGGCCTGGGAACATCATGCTCATCAGCAAATCGGGGAAATTCCGATTTGACCATGTAGCACCTACGAGTTGTCCCAGCCTTTTGATGACCTTACAACAGCTCGTAGCTACATGTAACCGGTTGATCGCGATATAGGGACAATATATATCACATTCCGCATTATTTACAGTTCACGGTTGGTTCACGGAGGCAGAAACTGCTTATATGAAGTTGGTACCTACCTTATAGCGAGGCGCCAAGCCTGTGATAAACTCGCGGTGTCGCTGCAAGATTTTAGGGATCTGACAGCGCTTTATGAGCCACATGTAACCGGTTGATCACGATATAGGAACAATATATGTCACATTCCATGTTCACGGGGGCAGAAGCTGCTTATATGAAGTTGGTACCTACCGTATAGCGAGGCGCCAAGCTTGCGATAAACTCACGGCGTCGCTGCAAGATTTCAGGAATCTTGCAGCGCTTTATGAACCACATGTAACCGGTTGATCACGATATAGGGACAATATATGTCACATTCCATGTTCACGGGGTCAGAAGCTGCTTATATGAAGTTGGTCCTACCGTATAGCGAGGCGCCAAGCTTGTGATAAACTCACGGCGTCGCTGCAAGATTTTAGGAATCTGACAGAGCTTTATGAGCTTGCAGCACGGATGTTCAGGGCACATGAGACAGAGGAGATCGATGAGCTGGTCAACCAGCCATACAGCTGGAATGAATGTCTTTAACTTGCTGCCGTTTGAAAATGGCTACTTTTAAGGGAGATAACTGGGCAGTGGAATGATTATTCGTGTAGCTAAAACGAGCCATACCCGTCATCATCCGAGTCCTCAGGATCGACGGAAGCCCTCTCATTTGCGTCCTCCTCAGAACCCTCGGAATCATCATCTGAACCCTCGTCACTCTCCTCGTCACTGTCCGACTCTGACTCTGGCCCCAATCCCCGTTCATCATCACTATTTTCCACCTCAAAGTTCATGATGATATCTTCCACTTCACCTGAGCCAGAGGCATTCAAATTGTTGATGCCATCATCGTTAATCTCTATTTCCTCCTCGACTCCCTCTGTATCAGGTTGTTCGGAATTGGCTTGGCGTGGACTGTTGCCGAGGTGCCCAATTCCACCGCCAAAGTAGCGCATGATCATATCACGGTCAACAAAACTGAGACCCATAGCAAGTCAGTGAAGGCGCTGGAGGAATAGGTACCATCAAACAGAACTACTCACATGTTGACATAAAAGTTTAGCCAGTCATCATCCTCACCAGGATTGAAGCATCGAGAGGCGCTTCGAGGAACAGGAAGAAGGTCAACAGTGCGCCCTTCATGAAAAGCGGGGATCAAGTGGCATCCACGGACGACATTCGCAGGGTCCACGAAGCTGAACGCGAACTCATCCGTGGATTCTACAAATCCGACTTTGGGCAAACGAGCCGCGCGAGAGCCCGATATATATTGGGGCTCCTTGCCGAACCAGCGCACCCAAAGAAATTCCATCCGCCTCACACTTCCAGCACCCGGGATGTCCGTTCGTTCTGCCCAGACGTTTGCGTGATAGATGCCAATCACCCTTGCATACCAATAAGGCTCAGCCCCTTCATCTGTCTCTGGAGATCTGAGCATAATGTCGGGGTGCGTTCGAGGGTTGATCGTGTCTGATTCCCGCTGCAGATCATAGGTGGTGTAAAAGAGGCGGCAAGTTTGAACCGAGTAAATTTTCTGCCCCACGAACCGAAGTGAGTTGCGGTCCTCATCTGAATAGTCTTCATGCATGTCGCCGTCAAATTCGCGCCCCTTCAAACGCCCCAATAAATGGTCTTGTAGCTTGGGTAGGAACCGCTAAAGCACAACATATGAGTGCTTAAAAAGATTTCAAAGATTTCAAACGTACATTGAAGGCAGGGTCGCCTCTATTTTTCCGAATCATAGTGAATATATCGACGGGTTGGTTCTTCGAAGCTGAGATGTGATAGCGAAGTTCAGAATCTCCAGTGGTCTCAGAATGCCTATCCTGATCAAGCGTTCTGGATTTCGTCGCGCGCTCATGGAGCTGCTTTCGTTCGAGAGCCAGGCGAGCCTGTTCATGCCTCCGATAGCGCTTGGCGATTTGCCCTTCAGCGTTGCGCTTGTTTGTAGATCCGTAGAGTCGTTTAACTAGTTTGTGCGCAAGTTCTCCCTATGATGATATCGTCAGTAAACAAGTCACAAGATCGTATGAATTACCCACCAGTTGCGTCGAAAATCCATCTGTCCCACCAAAAAGGCGGATAGAACGGACATAATCTGCGAGTGCATGCCATTTGTAGGTAAAGAGATTGAGAGTCTTCTGCTTTCGGCTCGTACTCGCGGGGTTGCTGGTTCTTTCGGTTTCTTTCGCTTTTAAACGTCTCCTCCGTGCCTGGGTTTCTCGCGGGAGTTCAAAAGTTGCGAATACTGACTTTGTAATGTCTCTAAATTTGCGCACGAGTCGCCCTAACCTCGTCGTAAGCTCCTCGAGGTGGTTGAGGGTGCTCTCGGTATGCAGCCGAAGTTTGGCAAATGCATGCCATTCTGCAGTGCAGTATAGTAGTGTTCGGACCAATGTATTATGGGGTTCCGGAAGAAGTCCTTCGAAGGCAGGAATACTGCACTGAAGGTGGCATTTTGAGCACAATTGCTTCCTGAAATAGCCAAATCATGTCGCTCACCTGTAACAAATCCTCAAAGTCACGGGCGGCGAGTTTCTTCATCTCTGATGCATTACTGGCAAAGCGACGAATAGTGCTGGAGCCAAAGGTAGGCATATCACGAAAGCTGGAAGATTGACAAATTAGAACGCGACAGGAGTCAAAATAATGACCTCACCGTCTATTCAATTCAGCTACCAAGCTACCATCCGGAGCTGCGGCGTATAAAACACGTATCAGATGTGTGAACAGCGCCTTCCAAACGCCTAGCTCGAATTCGTGGAGTAGATCTGGAACAAGCATGCGCGGGATATCAAAGTCCTTGCCCAGACGGTCAACGAATGCGTTCTAAATTCCGCAACCAAAACAGTCATTAAAGGTCTGCATAACAAGGGACAGAAAAACTTACTAGCGTTGGCACTGAAGACGTCGGTTTGAGCAGCCGATCAATGACAACACCGCCAATAGCAGATGCTTTTTTGTAAATAGCATCTCGAGCCGCGCGAACATAGTCAAGTAGGTATTTACGAACGTTCTTCTCACGAAATTGACTATCCCGTTTTGCACCTGTCTGGTCCATCTTGGATTTCGGAGTAAGACATCTCGGACAAGGACAAAGGCCCTTATCTCGTATGGTTGCTAGCAAAACTCTGGCAATATTTATGAGAATGAGCATATAAAAAATCAGTAGAACGGGCTCACTTCTCTGGATAATCAGCAGAGTAAGTGAAAATGCGTGGATATATACGACGCTCGATGCCATCAACACATCGTATCACCATCCCATATTTGTACGCATGAATAAACTCGTCATCGAGCAGAAATTTCCAGACGGCGTGCATGAGCTCGCGGCGACAATGAGTTATTATATCCTTCTTTTGCGTTCCCCATTTCTTATGAAATCCGGCGACAAAATCTTGGAAAGAATCTGGAAGAGAGGGAATGTATGCGATGTGCTGGCAAGCACCTGAGTTTGGTAGAGAGCGAAAGTATTTCGAAAGATTTCCGAGGAGCATGTAGATGGGCCAGAGTTTGGCCGTTCCAAAATTTGCCAAGTGGGTGGCGTCTGACCAAAGCATGACGGCTGCCACTGCCTTCTCACGTTTACAGCCTGGATCATCAGGTGGCACCGGTGCGCGCTGGATTTTGTCGTTCTCTTCAATGAAGGCATCGGAGTCATAGACCTCGCAAAACACGCGTTCTTCTTCACCATTTGGAGCCTTGCGGAACAATGTGAAGGGTGAGAGGTGAAATTTGGATGCCAGAGGCGACGCGAACATGGCTCGGATGACAGCGGGTATTTTGCGATACCGCAGTCCAGGTATGGAGAATTTGGCGGGAGGTACATCCTTTGAGCCTGACGGAACGTCGATTTCAACAGTTGCGGTGTGAAATGAATCCAAAAATGGGGAATTCTCGTCAGCCATGTCCGTTCGACGATTTTCTCGTGCCGCCCTAAATCCTCGGAGATCCTCAAGCTTGAATTTTGGATTGAGAAGGACCTCGTCGACAAGGCGGTTAACTTCACCGTCAGATTTGGTTGACGGGCCAGAGTCCTTCCAGTGCATTAACAGCTCAATTGATTGATTGCGATGAACAGGAGGCGGTGTTGGTGGGGATATGGGAGGTGCGTCCATTTGCGCGTGGCCGGCAAGGAGGTCTTCGGGTGGAACAAAGGAGTCAGGATCAAATGATGGTCGATAAAGATATTCACGAAGGAGATTGAATGAATTTGTGGCCGTCCGTAGTCGATTGCGCACAATGAGAACAACGCGTGGTAATATGGAAGTTGGGGGAGGGGGTTCTTCGTCGAGGAATCGGTCGAGGGTTCGCAAGGGTTCAGGGTTGATATCAATGTACCGAGCAGGTTGTTTATAGTTACGCATTGGCCGACCTGCCTGTGTAAGTTGAGGAGGTGGTGGTAGCGGCAGTGGTAATGGAGGCAGAGGCGGCTCTATGATGGGGTTGGGCGATGGAATAAAGGAAGACACAGGGAGGCCTTCTGGATCAACTGCCATGTCAGACCCAGGATCCGGAGGATCAGCGATGTCGTCCATTGGTTGCACATCGTCGGTACCAGCATTTATTCCACTGGTTCCAGCAACATGCTCTGTCTGTGGAATATCCTTATTAAATGACTATGGCACCAGACAGAAATACCAGAGACATACCAAGCGTGCTTTTCGGTCAGAGAGTTTGGATCTCTTCTTCTTTGATAGGGCAGCAGCAGATTTCCGGTGTCCGGCTGCCTCACCTTGGTGCCTAAGGTGACCCTCACATTTGTTCTGGTGATTTCGGAGGCCGCCGCGCGACGACGCAGTGAATTTTTCCGGTCCTAGGCAATGCTTGCAAGGAAACATAAAATAGACCAAAAGTAGTAATGCAGGCAACAAAAGGCAGAAAAGCCAGGCTATTCGCAGTTTAAGGCGACTTCGGGGCAGTCTTGCCATGGGGAAGGAAGTGGAATAAGGTTCCTGCTATCTGCAGAACGCTAGATCGCAACGCTTCAAGGCTGATGTGGTGCTGTATGAACATGAAATGAGTCATCATTCCCGTATCACCGCCATTTTCGCCAAACGTCTGAAGTTCGCACGGGTCGAGATATATTTGGAAAGTCGAGTCATGTCAAGCTTGTCGCGAGCTCCAGATTAATTTAGGGATTTGGACATCGTGACGGCAGTCAATCTGGGCTGAACGTGTATCTTCATAAGGTGTGCACAATTCTGAGGCATAGCTTCAGAAGAACGTACTATGCTTGCTCATCAAAGCCACCATCGCAGAGTCATGACTCCAAACCACGTATTTCACAGGTGGACTGTTGATCTCCGTGATCGTTTTTTGCTGTTGGATGTCGTACAAAACCACAGCAGTAGGCGAGCTAAGGATCAGGCAGGCGGTTCCACCGTAGAAGATTTCGTTAGTTTAGGCAGGAGGCTTGATCATTTTGACGATGGAATTCGACAAATCGCGAACTTCAATGAGCTAAAGGATGGATAATAACATTAATTTTATTGAATACCAAAAAGAGACAATGAAACACACCTGCAATGTCTTATTGAGCACAGCAAATCTGTTCCTCGCAACAAATATTGCGCTCTGACCGCCGCCTTTCTTTCAATCTACACTTGAATCCTTCACTTCGCCTTGAGCTCGTAGATGCCGTTGATCGTAAGAATGATGGCTCTCTCAGCGGGGTTGAAGCTGAGAGTTCGTGGTGGAACGTAGGGGCTTCCAAATTTGCGAACATTAAGTAACCCAATATTGGCGCCCGTATTGAAGTCATTTGAGCGGACCGCGAACGCAGTAAAGTGTGTCCTGGAAGACGGAGAAAGCAGGCCGCTCGCGCTCGAGTTTGAAAACAATCAACCCGCTGCCGTGTCCTGCTGCGAAAAGGTTGAGGTTCGGGTGGGCAGCGAGAGCCCAGAATCGATCTTGTTCTCTTCGGAATGTCTGGATTGCTGTCCTCTTGGCCAAATCCCATACTCTGACAGTCTTTCCCTCCCCGCATAATACGATAAGCTTGTGTTTGGGGTGGAAGAGGGCGCTGGAGACGTTGTTGAAATGACTACAACAAGAGTCGACTTCCCAAGCCTTTGATTCGTTCATCCTCCAAATCTTGATGACACGATCGTCGCCACCAGAGGTGATGAGAGGGAGGGTTGGATGGAACATGGCAAAGTGAACACCGCGATCATGGCCTTCGAGGACGTGTTTGATGGTTGAAAATGTGTCGAAAGCCTCGAAAGTGCCAGGGCCGCCAGGGTTTGAGCCGCCAGGTCTGCCGGAATTCGGTGAAGTTTTGCGCAGGCCTGAAATGTCCCATACCCGAACGAGCTGATCCATTGACGCGGAGAAGATGAGGTCCTCCTTTGGATGGAACTGCACAGACATGACGTAGTGGGAGTGTCCTGTGAGAACAGCGATGCATTGGCGAGATGTACTGTTCCAAATCCTAATGGTCTGATCACCGGACGGTGATATCTGTAGCATATTGCGCATTATTTGCAAGGGCTTCAGGTTGCGAGCAGAACCTTGATTTTATAATCATCGCCTCCGGTGACCAAAGAAGGACGCGAGCAAGAACAAGAGGACGCGCCGAGACACACGACGCCGCGGGGTGGGCTTATTCCTTGATCTTCTACATTTCAGGGAACTTATGCAATCGTAGTTGGTGAATGATCGAGTCGATACTGCCAATGACAATAGAAAGGGGGGAAAGGACCCCGCTTGGGAGTTCTTGTACCTAGTGGCTAGGATGCTGATCGTGGAGGGGATGTCTTCCGACGAGAGTGGACCTGAAGAACGCAAATACACAATCAGAATCCGACAATGGCGCAGCGCTGCATTGATTCCGTACCTGGAAATTATCGACCGCGATATGAACAAGAAGAGCGGGCTGGGCAATCCTATACCAGGGAATCCAGCTAGGAAGCGCATGAGGGCGGGGGGGCTCATTAGCCGTTCGAGGGCGATCCCAGGATTGCCCGCAAACTTCTACGATGCTACTTGGTACGCTGGCCTGAGTGAGTGCACTAAACTTGACCTCCAAATGAAACCCGCAATGGCTCTACCGACCATAATGACAGACAATTAGATAATAACAGTAGACAGAAAGAAAAAGTGTATATACCTGGAGAAATTTGAATCGTTGATCGACTATGAGAAATACTGAAAGCGGTTTGAAGACTGGAGGGAGTCGCCGTCTGCGATTCGGCGAAAGCCAGGGTGAAATCTGAGGACAGGCAAATATGGTATCCGGTTTCACTTGACGAGAGAGGCGTACGGCCTTCGACACCGCTGCTCGATGTGTTCGTAATGACGTTCAAGTCCTCGTGCAGCATAAAACTGCTGATTCGCCGTGAAAACTGGGTTGCGGGCCCCACTCCCGCGCAATTCCTCTCCAACTGAATGAAGTGCGTCAAGATTCATCAAGTCCCCTGGGGACATTCATCTCAACAACTCATGGCCTGCTCCCTGAGGAGCTTACAGCGGAGTAAGAACTTTGCAGATGGGGATCGCTGTCCAGATGCGCGCGGGACGACGTGCGGGGAACAAACAACGCCCTTCGGGGCTCATCAGGCTCGCGAATCGTACAAGTGATGGGGGTGTATTCGAAATGATAGGCTTGCATTCGAAATGGTGGGGCCGTGTTCAACAACAATGGGTTGTGTTTGGTAAAAGCAGCGAGTAAAGGCGAGGTGCTGTGGACTGAGGTAGAGTGTCCTGTACATCAAGCAAGCCGTCAGGATGGCCGTGCTTGAGTAGAAGCGCCTAATAAACGTCATCAAGGATAATTAGATGCGGACAGTAGGCTGATACATGGTCCGGATGGTCTGATTCACCATGTTAGCACATAAAGAAATGGACTCAAAACATTTTATACACTTACTCTGATTGTTTTTGTCTCTGCCAACACTTTGTTGCTCTCATTCTCACCTTTCACGTTCGCGCCGTAGTTGCTGACCCAAACTGCGGGCATTGGGAGTAGCTATTCAATCAAATAAAATGGTTACATTGAGTGCTTGAGCAGTTAAGGGACAGAATGACAGATACTTTGGTTCGCCGGCGAGGCTTGATGTTGAAGATGGGCCTGTTGCTGCCGACGTTGCTAACCCGCAGATCTCTTGCTTTGAGGTAGTTGCACCTGTTTCCATGGGAAGATAATTTGATGATTGGTGCCAACGACCATTTGCGTTGAAGGAGGGCTTGGTAATGGTATGTGATTCGGAAGAGGAGCGAGGGGGGTCTAAAAAGACGGTAGGATGACACTTCTGTCGCACAAAAGAAGTTGATAATACGCACCCTATTCCCTAAAAAAACACTTCTTGCTGATGCTTCGCATTCAGGTGGACTCAGAGCATGGCTTGCATTCTCTGTGTTGCGGGGATGTCGCCTCCTAGGACTGTCTTGAAGGTCGTTCCGAGTCTCGCGCCTCGACTGACGGGAATTCATCCTTGCCCTCTCGACAGCTCCAGGTTGGGGTATAGGTGTTTCTGGTCTTGGGGCAGGAGTTTGACGGTGGCGAGGGCTTTCGTCCGCGTTGACATTGAGTTGACGAAAAGCTGCGCGGGTCCGACGTTGATGTCGTTGAGGAGTGTTGAGGTTTTCGTCAGGCCTATTGAGTCACATATGATTTTCTGCAAGTGGATTGAAGGGAAAATTACTCACATATCGTCAGTGGGTAGTCGTGATCACTGCACGGTACTGATATGAGGACGCGAGGACGCACCAACGCTTGTGATCGTGAAGTCCGCTGTGCAAGGGTCCGAACATTCCAGAAAGACGTGAATTGGACTAACGGGACCCAGCAAAGGGAGTGTGGTTTCCTCAGTCGCGGGCTCGAGGTGATTGAAATACATGATATGCGTCCTCACAGGAAAGTACATTGCTTTCAAAATCACACATAATGGGACCTCACACAGAAAAGAAAATAAGATCCAAATTCAATCGACAATACATACATTTCCTCCACTATATGTGTTCTAAGGGCAGAAAGTGTTACGCATGGAGGAGGATGGAGAGAGAGGAAGAAAGGTGCAGAGCGGAAAGAGAGAGGCGTTCAAAGGTCGTCGACAACGTTTCCATCTGTGAACGTGTTTCCCACCCGCGGAAAATATCGTCAAAACCCGGCAGCCAATCAGATTCTTCCTTTGGGAACCCTGTTTGTCCCGTGGGAAACGCCAAGACACCAATTGCAATTGTAATAGTAGATAGATAGATAGTAGATGTCCGAAAGAATGATTCAAGATTCAATGGCCCGCAGAGATCTACCCTAACCCCGTATGAAAGAGCCAACTCCATCGTCGCTGTTTCCAACTGAAACTCCTGAACCCGAGGATTGACGACGGTCGCTAAATTTTCGAAGTTCAACGTCACGTGAGAGATTCACAAGCAGACCTCTCAGAATCCGTCCAAAAGCTATATTCATGCGATCCACGTAGACTTCCGGGGTCCATTCCGGTAAGGTGCAGTTCGAGATGGTGTTGTGAAAACCTGGCGTGACAATGCTGGTGATGCCAGTGGTTTCTCCATCCAATGACAAATAAGAAAGAAATAAACGGCACACTGGACAGCAGCGTTTTGACACCCCGATGACTCGCCCGAACTTCTACCATCATGAATTGAATAGGGAAAAGCCGTAGGAACAAGTTGAACAGAAAAAACCAACCTTGGTTTCATCCAACAGGTCCGATAAAGAGCGGTAGAGCTTCTCATCTTCTTGCGTCGAATCTGCCCCCTCCTGTTGGTCGATCTGAGTTTGAATGCCATCCCTGGTAGTTTTGTCAAGAATGCTAGCCAGACCGGCCTCGCAATGTAGCCTGGCGCTGGATTGAGTGCTCTCGGTGAACGGTAAGCGCTGTAGCTTGCTTAACAGCATTGATAAGGCCTCAAATTTCGCAAGAATTGACTCGGCGTCACGAGGCTGCCGCAATAATAGCCCACTGATTTCGTTGCAAAGCGCAGAAATTGTCGCGTTCAGGCCGACCCCACGATTCCCCTGATTGCCGTCCTCTTCGTCCTCTTCCGCGGCTTTGTCCTTTTTCGCGGCTTCGGGTTTTTTCGTGGCTTTGTGCTTTTTCGCGGCTTCCTGCTTTTTCGCGGCTTCCTGCTTTTTCGCGGCTTCCTGCTTTCTCGCGGCTTTCTGCTTTTTCGCAGCAAGTTCGTCCTCTTCCTTGACTTGAGCCAAGATTGCTTGTATGAATTTCTTCGCGTCCGGGGCATGCCTTGAATCCCAGTTGTCCATTTTCTTGTAGGTTTCTAAGGTTTGGATTTGGATTTTACGCACGTTGGACGCTTTGACAAAGGCGAGAAGCTGTGCGTTGGTTATAGGGGCAGATTCTGGCTCACGAATGTACCCTGCTTGCAAGAGCTTCTCCAAGGGGATTGTTTTGCGGGATACGAGCGGCGAATACACCAGCTTGACATCAATTTCCACCTGGCTGAGCCCCACTCTCTTGACAAACCCGCAGAGAGAATCAGCTGCATCGAGTTGAACCAGCATTAGCATTATCCAGGATTTAAATGGCTGCCATGAGCCCGTGAAATTTGTCGTGGCGTCAGCCTTGGGAGGATCCCAGAGGGTCGAATCTGGTTCCTCTTCAGCATCGTCATCGTTCTCGTCAAATACAGTCTGGCGAACTTCCGCAAGGTATTTTGAAAGTATGGGTGCGGCGGTTGATAGGTACAGGTAGAAGGCTCTGCCTTTCACCATTGTCAGAAGCGCGTGTCCAATTTGGGCAGCAAAGGCCGCCTTGTTGTTGAACGGCTCCCCTTTCTTGGCCAAGCTGGCTACCTGGCCCACGGCCCCCTGGTATTGAGTCAGCAAGTGTTGGAACAAGAGGTGATACTCTTTGCACGTCGCGGCGTTAAAGAGTTCGAACTGGGAGCTGTAGGCGGCGATGGGATCCTTGAGTGCGCTTGTCGCAATGTTGGGATATTCAGCTTTATAATCGGGAAGAAGTCCCGGCAGAACGTTCAAGAGTTTGTGGTCGTTCAGGAGTTCGATATGGAGCCTCTCTCTCTGAAAGCAAGCGGCCTTGAAACGAAGTTCCACCGGCTTCATCGATGTAAAGCAATGCACCAATTCCTTTGAATCGCGAGCTGCAAATCGCCTCATCATCTTTGGGTGAGATGCTGCAATCATGTATTCCATACAGCGAGACAGTTGGGAGGAATCGTCGCTTAACGTGGTGAGGATTTTAGTCAGAACCCAAAGATGGGAGCTATCCTTTGGAGCCGCCCTGTTACCCGCTTGTTAGTCTTGCCAGTGATGACTCGGATACATTGTGAAAAGGTTGATGCTCTGCACTCACCATTTCTTCGGAAATTCACGAAGGTACTCACACAGATTCGTCTTTGGATCACTGGCCGTTGGATAGCCCGGAGGTGGCGTTGCTTCGACAATGCGTGGACATTCCCTTCGGTAGGCGCTGTCGTCTTCGTGATCATCAAGTCTCGTATTGGTGGTAAACACCCAGGACATCTTCTTCCAGAATTTGGGTTTCGGCGCGTCCTGGGCAGCTTCAGGCTTGTCCCGGCTATTGGGCTCCTCCTCTTGCATCCACGCCATAACGGCGAGTCCCTCCGGGGCATACAATGTAGCAGCAACTACTTCATTGTCGGTCACTGCCAAGTGGGCAAAGGCGTTCGACAACTTCAGTTGTTTCCTTTCGCTTGCACTTGGAAGCTGTGCGGTCATAACATCTTCTGTTTTGAGGGGGTCTTCCTGCTGGATCTGTGCTAGCAGGGCCAAAATGGAGTGGAAGGCGCGAATTTTGTCCGACCGTGTAGGCGGGGCAGGCTGGTCCTTGAGCTTGGGGTCTCGCTTCAACAATTTTGTGAGCATGATGTGAGAGAAGAGTTTAGGAGCTCACTGAACGTACCACGAGTCCATGATCCTCAATCAGGAATCACCCCACTCGCAACTCCGCGACAGAAGTGGGTGAAAGCATCCGTTTACGGTTTCACAGGCCCCGACTTGCTCCGGTCACCGGACACCTTCGCGGACAAGACTTGCTACAACTGGGGTCTAGTCTCCTAAAACAGACCTTATGATATTGATGACAATCGATTAATATTATATAACGCGGTAAGGTATAACGTAGTCAGCGAATTTTCTTTTCTTTTGTAATAAAATCTTGGGCGCTGATTATAATCAATCTGTTTTTCTTACACCATACATATTTTGATCCTGCCCAACGCCACTGGCCAGCGACCAAGCTTGAATCCGAGTTATGGAAAGTAACCTGCCCCCACTCCCTGAAAAGACGCGTAAGATTGCATCAGCTGCGAGCAGCACGCTGTTCCTTCATAGCCTTGCGAGAAGCAGCAGTGCTGGACTGCTGGCGAGTAGCGGCAGCTGGGAAGACTTTTCTACAAGGCAAACATAGGTTAACGACTGTTCAAGACCATGGAAAGCAGACTTACAGGGACCACCACTTAAGTAAGTCCTGTGCACGTGTCTTCACAGGGCCGTCTTGCACGTCTTCAAAAAAGTCAACAATGTAGTTGTAGAGGCCGCGGTAATCGAATCCTCCGTAAATTTCGTTCCATCGCTCAGCGGTCTGTAAATTGAAGTGAAGCTGAGTAGAGATAAACATGAGTAGGCACCCCACAAAATGCATGAAGTCAAATACCTGGACTGCAGCATAGGCAATTGACCGCGGGGTGACTTTATCGTTCATGTGAAGCTTTGATGCGACGTTGCGTTGCGTTACCTTTTTTCGGGATTGGGAGAGCTTGGCAGCCTTCAAAGGAGCTTCGTTTTCGTGCTCTGATTCGCAGCCATCTGCCGCTGAGGATGGCGATGTGAAGATACTCTTGTATACCTTGAGTAGCCAGACCAAAAAAATAATGAAAAGGAAAGCACAACAAATAATTCAGATCACGTACTTTAACCAGAAGGGAGCTCTTCAAAAACCCATGTTCAAGATGCTCGGGGTCAGCTTTGTAGCTAGCGTAGAAGGCCCTTGCATGATTGCTGCTTAGCCAATCGTATTGTTCATCGCCAGCTCTCAGCTTCGCCCGCACTCTTCAATCGACCATTAGACTGGCAGTGCTGAAGGAATGAGAAATAGAAACATACTCTGGATCATCCCAATCAAACTCGGCCGGACAGAGAAGGCGGCCAGTAACATCATGACAAATGCCACGATTGTCGCGCTTGTCCTTGGCGAGGGGAGGAGAAGGCCGCAGTTGGGATTGATTCAACCAATCGGCCAAGTAGTCCCGGATGCGATTGAGGTCATCACTACGTGCATTGTTGGCACCAGTCTGGAGCTGGGGACTTCTGTTTAGATAAAAAGCCTGTCAACATAGTAAAACGCACCTGTGCGTAGTACTCGGAGAGTTCTTCTGGTTCAGCTTCATCAATTTTTTTCCGAAAATTGGGAATCAAACGGCAGAGTTCTTGTAATGCCTTGTGGCTGCGCTCCCAACTGTTTCAAGGTCACGCGGTTACGCCTGGGTCAGTGAATGAAATCAACAAAAGATAATCACACACCTGCGCTTCAACTCTTCAACCTGTTCTTCATCGAGGCCGTCAAAGTCATCAGTCAATTCATCTGGATCATCGAGGAACTCGATGTGCTTGTCAGCTTCAAGCACCAAGTCCCTGATATCCCCGCAAATGAAAACAACCTTTCGTATACCTCGACCAAGCTGACTTATGGAAGGAGTCCCTCTGCAAACTCGAGTCTGTAAGAAACAAGGGAAAAAATCCTCAACTGTACTCACTCTCCTTTCCGTTTAGATGCCTTTTTCAGCGTGTTGGTTTCCTGGTGGAGTGCTTGGTACATTCGCTTCCAGTATGCAACATCCATAGGCCCCGGTGTGTCATTGGGTGGGTCGCCCTCAACGTGAGAGGACGCAGATGGAGGGAGCGGGGACGAAGCAAAAGGACGTGAGGAGTTCGGGGGCATAGAAGCCAAAGTGGGGGATACCAACCACAAGGTATGTTAGTCCGACTTATATATTTGCTCTGCAATGACGGGTGACTCATGACTCTTCCTTACCTCGCTATAATATCCACTTTTGGTGAATTATAATTACCGCCATTTGTCCAAAACTTGGTAGTCACATTTGCTTTTTTCGACAGGAATCCACCTGAGTCAGACCGCCAAACCAGCGCCATCGCGGCTGAAACCTTTATTCGACTCAGCCAGTGCGAGGGGGATGTTAGACTGTGACATCCACGTAGCAGAATACTCATCCTGGAGGTCTTGCCTCATCTCTTCGACAGGCATCGACATATTGCAACCATGTAAGGGCTCACCACGTTTAACTTTGTATTCTCAGCCGTTTGGCACATGCTCAAGTGATCAATGTGGAGGCAATGAGGTGTAGCAGCAGATCCATTGTGGAGGTCTTGCCTCATCCGTCTGAGAGACACATATTGTAACCATGTAAGCGCCCACCACGTCCAATTTTATGTTTTTGGCTGTTTGACATATTTTCAACTGCGAAGTTGATGTACTAGTAGCAGAAGATCCGTCAAAGGGGTCTTGTCTTATTCCGTCTGACAGACAATTCACTCACTTTCCGACTTGTGCTTCAGAGCACAGACTCAGAGCGCGCCGGGTATGTGTATACACCTTGTAATGGAATGGATTTATTGTAAATAAATATGGATTTCCTTGTATAATGCATGTGCCCATGATGTGAAACAAATTTTGGCTAATGCACTCCAGATATGTCAATAATTCCATTACACGGTCGGTAAGCACTAATTTACTTTCGTCTCCGCAAAGGTGAACTTTCTGCATTTAGAGCCTTTCTCACTCTCTGCGACTCTTCGGCAGAAAGGTCAGATGCCCGCTGCTTGCGTCCACGTGTATTGTATGGAGAGACGTGCTTGACATCCACCCGTGGACGGATAGAGGTTGTCATACCAGATGCAGGAACCTTTGACTGGGTAAGTAATCACGCTGTCTAGTACGTATAGGTTACTCACCGAGATAGCCTTGCACCAGGTTTCAACTTTCGAAGATAATCGGGCATTCTCAGGTAGGTCAGCCACGAAATAAAGCATCAAATCCAGCATCAGACTGCGCTGCTGCCAGAACTTGCGCTCAAGTCGATGGGCTCGAAGCCATTCTGGTGCATCAGCATCGTCTTCGTCTCCGGTATATTCATCGATGACCACAATAGGGCTGTGCCTGTAGTACACCAAGAATCCTGAGCTTGGAGGGACACAAAGGCGGAGAGTAAGTTTGAATTCCTTGGGGTCGAACAGCCCCTGCATGGGCATCTAATGAAACTAGTTAATCAGAAAATCCCAAGCCTGAACTCTTGCTTACCTGCTTTTGTCTGACATTCAGGATACATTCTACGTCGTCTTGCCAAAGTAGATAATCCAGTGACCGATGGGGCACATATGCATCTCCCACAGGTGGGCAGACATAGTGCTTTGCCTTGTCAATCCAGTTGTCGATGGTGATAGAGCGCGACGATTTAGACATCCTTGAAGGGTTTTGGGGTGAAAGTACGTGCTTTGGCCACTTCGGAATGAGTGTGACCCATCCCACACCCAGGACCTTATAAATGCTGGTAAGGGAGTCATACGAGTCATATCTCCCGCTGCCCTGATTGAGCTGACACTGGCATCTTATATAATATTTTAGCTGTTGGGTCTTGCGAACTGAGAAAATGGAGCATGAGAGCTCAGAGCTTGGGTTGGTCGCCAGAGGAGACTCTCAGTGGGCGCTTCTAAGCTGTATTCCGCAGTGCTTTGGTAATGGATGATGAACAGTTCCTCTGAGTCCTAACTTGAAGGTCGGGCCACTTTGGCGTTGACTGATGATTGCTCGCGAATCTGGTAAGCCATCGTTGATTCTTCGACGATGTCGGAATCTAACTTGTAGTATGTGCGATCCATCCGGCGGTTGCCCCTTAGTAAGTCAGTAACTTGAAGGTCATCCAAGGTTCGTCATCATTTACCTTCTCCTAATAAAGCGCTACCTCTTTTTTATGGATTCAGTGTATTTCGAAACAGGTAAATTGGTAATTGTACATAGGCGTAGAGAGGAGCCTTTTTTTTGGTAATTATGTATATAGTTGTCAAACGCAAACCGGGTGTCACAAGAAAGATGCAATAACATTCGCTAGTAGGTATTACAGTGAGGCTGATGACAAGTCTTAAATTTCACAAAAGATTCATCAAACATCAAAAATGAATTATTTATTGAAGATTTTTATGGTGCAGACAATTGAACAAAAACATAGGATTGACAGGAAGCAACAATAAATCGCGTGCTGAGGTCATCGCTGAGCGGTGGGCGGTCTGGAGGGTTGACGGTTCTGCCATTGATAGTGCTTCTAGTTGCTGTTCCAGAAGTTCGATGAGCTCCAGTTGTTGTTTCCTCTCAGCAATATGTTTGCGGCGTAAACGAAGGCAGCGTTGGTGGTCGACTGAGGAGTGCGGTTTCGGGATATGTTGAGAAATTTGGTTCGACGAGAGATGAATTTGAGTTTAGATTTGGAAAGGGGAGCGCGAGGTATGAATGGTGGTAAAATGTTGGTCTGGGATCTCCAGGCGAACGATGCAGATGAAGAATTATAGAATGTCCCCAAGAAGCCAACCATGTGACCTAATTACAAAGCAAGCTCGACTGGTCGAGCTTGCTTTCGTAATCAAAAACTCGGGTTAACTTTCTTTTCGGAAGAGACGCGCTTTTGCCAGTACACCCATCGTTGCATTCAGCTTGACCTGGTATTCCAGATTAAGCTTAGTACGCGTCTTCCTCTGTTCATCTGCATCGCCTGTAATTTTCATGTCAAGCCCATTTACGCCACTTTTTCTTTCCTACGACTCGAACATTGGTACGTACTTTGTCTACAATTTCGACTTCTCCATATGAAAGTGAATATAGCGACGTGTCATCGGCGCCTCTACTCGACTATCCTAGCGGAATTTGCGTGGTATTCGGAGTCATTGGTGTTGAAACCCGAATCGCTTTTGGCGCATTCTGAAAAGTTGCCGGCATTCAAGGCAAGTTCTTCATTCTTGTAGATGCCTATTAACACGATTGATTGAATTCAAACATTGAATAGTCATTCTTATCTTCGTTACATGGCTTCGAAGACGCGCTACTCCAGTTTGTCGATAACCCACATATGAAGGATATTCGGGGGTTGTTGGGAATGAATGTTGTTACAGCTACGGTGCCAGAACCGAGCTGCTTAATTGTAGCTTCACATGAACCGACCTTGAGCCTCTACGACTTTCAAAAGATCTGTTCTGTGTTATGCGCATACAGATTTTTTGAAATTATCTCCCTCCGTGCGCAATGCATTTCAAGAATCCCTATTTCCTCCCCAACAGTTTGGATGTTTTTGCCGGGGCCACCGAGTACAAAGGATGAACTTGAAGTGAGTGTGTGATTGATGCCATTCCTCATTTTTGACAATCATCTAGGGATTTTCCCGTTTGCAAAACTGGCCGAAGCTACTGGTACAATTTCAAAAATTAGTGCAAAACGCGGCCGATGGCAGTCCGGAGTTTCGCACATTTCCCAATCCTATGTTTTCCTTGATGCATATGGCTGCCAGGAACCATGCCGCAACACAATATCTTGCTATTGAAGAGAACTTTCTTTTGGCTGCCATTCACGTGGCTGCGATGAAAAACATTCCGTTTGCTGAAGGAACCCTACCAGATCTTCCTGCAGATATGCCTTCTGTACCACCTGGGTATGTTCTTTTTCTTCTTCCTTGATGACGATACCTGCTGACTCGAGTATATAGTGGTTTTAAAGATCAAGAATCTTACGAGCAGTTTGAAATTGCGTATAATGCATTCATCGAGAAATGTCGAACAGGAGGGTGCCCTTCCTCACCTGCTCCTGTCTCCTCCCGCTCGCCATTCCAGCTCAGCGCCATGATATCATCCCTCTATCTTTTGATCACCCGCCGATTGGGCACGAAATCCTTTCATCGCAGAACCGTCATCGATTTCGCCGCCAGGGTGGGTCCCCATAAACCACCTTGCCTCTTGGCTGTTGAAAATCTTATTTGGGATGCCGTTTTTCGTCTTGCTGAGGGTCACGTATCTGTTTACACCGTGCTACGAGACTTGGCCAATTCCTTGCCTTGGTCCGATATCGACACAGCATCGAGTTGTGATAGCGACGATAAACAGTGGTTTGCCCTTAGACCGCGTATGTTTCTTGTTAAAAGTTTATCATTCGCCTAATAATATGCAATACTCCTAGGAATGCCATATATCCCTACCGTAGCTTTTCAACAGCTGATCACTCCATCGAATTTTATTGGGCCATCCCAACCACCTACTGATACCATGCCATCTTTGCTTGGACATCACATAGACACGACGGGAATCATGACATTATCTCTTCCCAATTCTAGTGCCTCTAATGCTCAGCAGCAACGACTGCTACTCCCACCACCCTCTGTGACATTGCCCATCCAACATCTCTCGGAACCTTTCACCACTCCACCATCAACACCTCTGAACCCATCAGCTGCAAATTTCGAAGAGCAAGCAGATCTCAGAGTAGCCTCTCCTATCGATGAAGACAGAAATTTCCCAATGGATGAAGACAGAAATCCCCCGATGGATGAAGACGGACATTCCCCAATGGATGAAGACAGGCCTTCTTTTGCAAATGAACTAGTAAAAACCCTCAACACGGCTTTTACTGGTGCACCTCCACACGCTGTCAATCCTCTGGCTCTTCACGACTTTCCCAACGACTTCGACCTTAACGGTCCTGTAACACACAGTGAGTATTGTTTCATAGAAAGTACTTTGATTGGCCTGATGGTCCTTGATCTAGATGACGGCCCATGGGATGGTGATGATTTAGATGAAAGCCCCAGGAACCCACTAGGTGTGTTGCTTGATTATATGGAATATATCGTGATATGTGATTTCACTTATATATCAGACAACCCCACCCCTTCGGAGACTTCTAGCGATGAAGCATTCAAGAGGCCCATCCGAAATAGATCATTCACATCATGCTCATCTTCATCACTATCCTCTGATGACGTCGACTTGAAAAAAACTCAACCTTCAAGTGCCAGAAACCCCTCGGCAGGCTCATCGAGGAAAGTACCCCCGGCGATTCCGAGGCCGACCAGGGGCAACGCTCCTTCAAATAAGCGTAATCGTCCACCCTCTCCAAAAGCGCTGGGATCTAAAGAAAACCCTATCGATGTGGAGAAAGTCGGTTCATTATTTGAGCCAATAGTGATAAGGGAATATGTATGGGAAAATATTCTTCAATTTGCTTATGCTGACAATATATTGTAGGTAAAAGAGGAAGAGATATCTCTTCCTTCTAAGGCAAACCCTCCGATCAAAGGAAATAGGTCCTATACTTTTTTCGACGTAACGGGTGAACCCAAGTCGTTCACTCCTAGTTTCCATGTAAGTTGCAAAAGTTCAATGTCCTCCTGTTATTAAATCTTTTTGTCAGTTCAAAGTTTATCATGACCGGTTTGGTCAATTTTTTGATCGTGTTGAAGCGTTCTATGATGATGGTCAACCCCTTCACATCGCACGGCCAGGGGATTCCATTATCAAGTCATTCACTTACGAAGCATGGAAGGCACTAACACCTCTCCAAATGCAACAGGAATTGAGCAAGAAGAATGTTATTGTCACGGGATGGCCTCTCAAGGAAAAAGTGTCTTTCAACGTGGATGGTCTAAGAAAAGTAGCTGGTACACCATCGCGGCAAATTTCTATCAATGGTAATATACATATCGTCAAATTTTCACTGAATTCACTTTATGTCCATTTTCCAGACTATTCCATCAAGCCTCCCAGCAATGGTTGTGGTCCAACGGTCGTGAGTGGTCGTGTGCGAGATATATGGGACAATCGCCATCCATCCGGGAAAATCCTGAATGCGTTAGATCTTCCATTATATGATGGTAACACGGAGCCCACTGAATATGCCAGTGACCTTCATGCATGGGATGTAACTCGCGGCCATCATCATATCGACCCAGCATCGTCGTATCCAACCGAACACATGCGGTGGGCTCTTCTTGGACACGAGAATGCCATAACCTTTCTCCACATTGATTGTGAAGGTGGATGCACTGAGGTTCTTGTGGCCGATGGTGGAAAGCTGTGGGGGTTCCTTCATCCCCGTCGTGGCAACCCTTTGTCCTCCGTCAACTTTTTCCTGAAGGACAGCTTTCGCCTTGATGAAGTCTTGCGCTCATCCGAATATGATTTTGAGGCTGTGGCTCTGCGACCTGGTGACAAACTGTAAGTTCATATTGTCATATCCATGAAATTTGTGACTAAATATCTTGGTAAAGCTATATGATGCCTTGCCAACCTCATTTTGTCTTCGGTTATGCTCACTCAATATGCCTTGGAGGACACTATTACCTCACTAACCTCATGCAAGAAACACTTCAGGGCCTCATTCATTCGTTCATTTTACACAAATTCCTGACTAACATTTCACACCCCACTCGTGTTTTATTGCGGCGCATGGTCCTCTTTTATCACATGGGGTTGATTGAAAACGAGATTCCTGAATCTGGTATGCTTTCTATCTCCCATCAATCTACCACTCATCAGTCTTTTCTTACATATGCACTCTATAGACCCTGCTGCATCTCATTTGCCAAACGTCAACAATATCGATGGTTTAATGAATTTACTTTCAGCTTGTGTGCTTGTTATCTTGGGGAATGTCCTTGATTTCAGAACTTATCGTGCACCGACTCAAGAAGAATACACAAAAGCGGACCAGAATCAGCAAATTCTGATCGACCATGAAATCAACAGTATTCCTATCAATGAACGACTTGCCATTTGCTATGCGCGCGGAGTTGCCTTACGTCTCATCAACTGGATCCGCCACTGCTCTGTCATCACAGGTCCTGGAGGTGATAGTATCAGCGACTTACCATCTTGCTTTTTCATCCAGATCGCCCAAACCTTGATCAAGTATAAAGAAGGTGCAAATGCCTCGAAGCTTGATGTACAGGCAAATTGCACGTTGGACATGCTTACGAAGCAGATTAACAATGTTATAGACATTGATCCTCAAATCTCCTCTTTGTGGCCGGAACGACATTCGTTACCTTCTGATTCACTAGCACTTGCGAACCAAGATGAATATTCTGTTCAGTGGATCCCTGATGCCCAACGCAAGTGGTCAAGCCTCCCACATGGTATGATTTATTCTTGGATACATTGTGCCCACTGCCAACTCACAATCTGACTTCAGATTTCTATGATGGGATTACTGGGTTAGATAAACGCTACTTCAATGCTCAACAGGATCGTCAAATTTTGGAATCATCGCTGGTTATCCCCCAATTGAAGTCAAACTCCTCTGCAACTCAACATTCTTCCAAGCGCGCAAAATTGGGCTGATCTTTTTTTTCTACTTTCCGTACATCACTTGTTATTCCTGTTGCCTATAAAACCCTTTTTTTCAATGTTAATATATTGAAACATGTTCATGATCAGGGTCATAGGGTGTTGTTGCTGTTAATCTATGAGTAGGAACCTATAGAGGCTGGTTTCGAGTCTAATCTATGAGTGCTGCCTAATCATCATGAAACGTAAGACCAGCAGCTGAATTAGGATGTGTGACGTTGTTACTGCCCTCTGCTCTTCGCGGTAGCAACTTTGCTGTTTTCGCTTGCATCTTTTTCTTTCACAATTTCCAAATGTATACCCACCTATTCCGCTGACACTTATTCTTCTATCATCTCCCTCGGTTAGGCTACCGTCTACGTCCTACGTCCTCACCGGTTTATATGGGCAACCAAGCGACCTCAGGCCTCAGTGCTGGCACTTGCCTTCTCCGAGATCATTCAACTCATCGTCGGCACCCTCATCGTCATCCTCCTCGACGAACTCCTTCAGAAAGGCTATGGTCTAGGATCCGGCACCAACTTGTTTATTGCCACTAACATCTGCAAGTCTCATTGGAAGGCCTTCTCCCCTACCACCCACCTCCTGTTCACATGGCATGACAAAGGTCGTGCACTGCGCGAGGCCTTTTGGAGGGAGAGGCTCCCAACATCATGGGCCTGTTCTTGACCGTCGTCATTTTCGCCATCGTCATCTATCCTATCAAGCTCTTTTATGTTTCGAACATGCCTATTATGTTGCGGTCTACTTTGACGCCGAACCTGTTTATCGTCTCACAGATGTTCGCGTCGCGTTTCCCTAGCAACCTCTTTGTTAAGATCCTGGTATTTTGGAGGTACGTTGACCATTCATATAAGCGATTACAGAGTTGACATCTTTCCTCTTAATTTTTTAGCCTCACAAAGCAACGTAATGAATCTTAGAATCTATCATCCCCTGGCTAGTACTTGATTTACACCTCCTGAGTACCCATGTTTTTCCACGAACGGCACAACACATTCCCACCAGGTGTATTCGCATCGTCCTCGCAGCATGCCTGTGATATACCATGTTTTCCAAGGTAAATTTCACTGCATGTAGTACTTATTTATGAATGCGCCTGACTTTTTTTTTGTTTGGTTGACAGAGAAGCAGCTTGGGTTAATTATGACTGCTGCGGCCTTGGCTATTCCAATGGCGGATAAGTTACCAACGCATAATGCGCGTAAGATGTGTGCTGGCGATTTGGCTCATCCAGGGTCAGCATCCAGGGTCAGCGATTGCCAGCCGAGGTCTTGCAACCAGTGGCATCTCGCATCGCATATGCTCTGCGATGTGGTATCAATGGCGAGCTTGGTAAGGAGGGCAAGAAGGTATGCTAACAATGAAATGAAGGTGCATATATTCTCTTCTCTCTCTTCTCGTTTCGTGGTCTTGATTTTTTTTTCTTGTTCTTTAGGCGATTCATAATCTCTATGTCTTTTTTTTGAATCCATTATGCTCGTTGGGCCTAAGGTCTATGTCGAGGCTCACCGATGTTACGATCTCTATGTTTACCTGCCTGCAGTTTTATCTCTGCTTTTATTGACCTTCTCCTATCACTTCTATCCAACCTCATTGCATCAACCCTCGCACTCCGAACCCAGGCTTGTCATGCCTTGGGCGGCTTCGTCCTCAAATCAACCTCCATACCAATATCCACCGCCCACACGAGAATCTCTAATACAATCACCACCTATCTCACCACTATCTCACCCTCTCCAAACGCAAAATCCCCTTCAAAAGCCACCGGCGCCCGACGCCGCCATCGTAAGGATGCTACGAACGACGAACGGAAACGCTGAATCCCTCCACAGTTGTGCAAGGTCCAGTGTGGGCCATCAGCGTCCTCGCGAGCATGGTGGTCTTGCATGGATCTGAATTATGTACGGATTAAAAAATCAACCGCATCGCGTCGTCGCTGCTTAGTCTGGGCATGCGACATCCCAAGAGCTCCGTTCGTGCGTTGTGCTGCATCGCGTGGCGGTTGGTTACCTGGGTGTATTTCCGGCCTCCGTTGTCCGTTAAATCGGACGCCGAGGTCGGAGGTGGACGACGATGTTCGTAAAAAGAGAAAGAGACAGTATGCGCATCAGACGCATTTGAGGGTGATGTCGTCTGTGGAATGTCAGGCGGGGTGGCGACCATCGCTGCGTTGTTGGCAGAGAACGACAACGAGGATGACGACGACAACGAGACAACGACCTGGTGCTCCGCCGTTCCATCAAAGCATGGCTGCCACGTCTGGAAATACGTGTATCGACAGCTTAGAAACGATCAGACATGTGTCGATGCTACTCAGCCAGGTGGTGGGGGTGGGTTTATTCTGGGCATGCTCCTACCCAAGGGGTTGTTCGCTACGAATTCGGGCTGTTAATAAGAGTTTGAGTACAGCTGTGTGGCCGATATTTGATGAGATGTCGGTGATGGAGGATGTGAGAAGATGTCGAAGGGGGGTGGGTGTTTAAAGGTTGATGGAGGCTTGGAAGACGAGGTTGGGGTATTTGGCGTTGTGTAATGATGCGGAGGTACCTGTAAGTTTTTATTTTACTTTAACGAAGTGGTTTGGATCCTAGAGCTGATATTTGGGATTTATAGGCGAATGTTGGTCCTCTTCAGGGTATGTTTTTTATTTGATTCGCGGTTTGGGAGGGCATGTCCTCATAACGGAACATTACAGAGAACGGAGAGGATGAGGCGACTGCCAACTTCGCCTCTATTGCCGTGAAATACCTCATCAACATTGTCCAAGATCCCAAGCTCGATCTCTTTCCAAAGAAAACCGAAAAAAATCAAAATTCTACATGTCATGACCAACGTGATCAGGGTTCTAGAACTTGGTGCGTTTTCTCAATACTCATTCATCTCTTTCATGCGTATTACCAACCTTGAATACTTGTTTGTTCCATCCGCTACTAGTAGATGGCACTGAGAGACAAAGCATCAAAGACATGGACGGAAACCTTCTGCGTCCCAAGATCTCCATTTGTTCTTATCGTCAAAGAGGACGACTCGATTGGGCTATTCGTAGGCGAAACTGAACGTGGAAAATCTCGGAGAAAGGATATGTCTCCTATGGGCGATAAAGTTCGAATTCATATCGATTCTCACCGATCGGATGGTGCTGATTATTCTCTTTTTCTTCTCTAGACCTCGAGATACCTGACAGGCTGCTTCTACGCAGACATGTCCGGGATGTTGGAGAAGCAATATGAAAGTAGCGCCGCAGTAGCTTGCGCCACCTCAACTCTCCAAGCAGCTGTGAACAATGCAGGAAATAAAGGGCAACGGTTGATTTTGATGCGTCCTCATGGAGGTATGTCGGCCTTTTTAGTTTTTGACTATCAACATTTTAACACCCAGGACCCGATGTGCCTGCGCAGCAGAGGGAGAGCAGTTTGAAGTACATGACGTGCTCATTGATGTGTATGCCTGATGGTCAAGGTTTGTTGTTCATTCCTTATTTTCTTCTGTCCTCCTTTTTCTTTGGCCGAATTTTAATCCATGTGCTCCAGGATACACAGCCGCCTCCGTCGAAGGCCGCCTTGCTGTCAAATACTTCAACATTTCGCCCGCTATCGCAGACTTTCCTCTTCGGCTTTCTCTACCCATAACGCCCAGCACCCTGGGGGCCACATGTCTAACGGTGTACTGGCTGTGCTGTCATCTACTACAGTGTCTTATTATTAAAGATCTTGTCGCCTATCCTATTCTTTCCTTTCTGCATTACTCAGTCCTCAAGCCTTGTCATTTCCCTCCTCAATGCCTCAGATGGGTGGTTTTGGTAGAGCATTCAGTACGCGGTCCCGTGACTGATTAAACGTCACGTGAATTTTGTTGATTCTCCTTGTTCAAGTTGTTTTCCCTCTATCACTTTCGCCAATATGCCACAAGCGCCCTACTTCAGTAAGCCCTCAGGCTGGTTTTGTGCTTAGCATGACTCTTACATCTGTTTTTGCATTCTTTAACAGAAGAGAAGCTACCGTGTGGTGCAGTGTATTGCAATATCCGTGTAATGACTCTCGTTCACATCCTACATGCTAACTCAAGTCTCATCTCTTGCCACCACAGTCTGCGGCCGTTCAACTCACGGAATGTCTACACCTCGAGAACAACCCCGAGATACTGAAGCATATCAAGGTCAGTTCACTCCTTCAAATTTTAATGCTAAGAACTCATTGGTGACTTTGCTCAGAACAACCTCAGGGAACTCGGCAGCAAACACTTGGTCTTACACAAGATGCCCTCTAGGCAACCGGAGGCAATTACCAGAATAAAGGCAGAGGTATTTAGGACCAAATCTCCACTCAATGTAATCATCCTCAAAATGCTCTTATATCCATAGATTTGTGACCGGTACCCTGACATTCTTGATTCTGAGGACAAGGAACGGCGCCTGTCCGCTGGCGACGAATGTTTAGCCAAATACTCAGGAGACGGTAGTTGGTACCCGGCACCGATTACTTCTATCGGCGGGGCTGTGGAAAATCGCGTATACAGCATCGTATTCAAGGGCTACAATACCACGGAACTGGCGAAGGGGATCGAGATCGAGCCACTTCCCGCCAACTATGCCAACACGACAGCACCTTCCGCAAATAAGCGGAAATTGACCAAGGTGGAGGAAGATGAGAAAGAGAGGGAAAAGAAGGATGAGAAGAAACTAGAGGTCAAGGCTGCCAAAGCGAAAGAACAGACGCAAAAGCAAGCGTCATGGCAGAAATTCGCTAAAAAATCTGAAAAGAAAGGCGTTCATATAGCTGGTATTTCTGGGACGAGCATTGTCAAGACACCAGATAACCCTCTGGGAAAAGGTTCTCTTTAAATTCTCTCGATCGTTTACATTGCTGATAAGTATCCATTACTTAGTTGGTGACAATGGTGTTACTGGAAGCGGCAAGGGTATGACAGAGGTGGCTGGCAAGATCAAGCACAAGTTTGAGGTCAGAGACGAGGACGGCCAATAGAGATGTGAGCCTTTATTATATCCTGGCCTTTGTGAACGTTTGGCTGACTTGCCGTCCTAGGTGTAAATTTCGGACCCTTGTTACCTTGCTTGTATGATGATAATAACTCTACCCCCCCCGAAACCCAGGCGTATACCTCCTCGGGGGCTGGGCGACAGAATAAGTGGCTTCATTATTTGGTCAAGTCGCTCAGTCAAGTCCTCATTTCTAACTTTTCTTCTTCTCTTCCGGCGTCTACTTAGTGACAAGGACGTGGAGCTAGAGACAATCTTATGAGCAGAATGTTGCAACGCACGATCCCCGCTGAGTACCACCCAGTTACCTATTTGCCAGGTATATACGCTGATGATCAATAATTGTACTTAAGAAGGAACCTTAGATCACACGGAAAACACAGAATAACAAGATATATTAGGAACGATAATCTTTTTGATCATCGTTCCCGCAGCGGTATATACAGGATAATATAAAGGGGGCAACATCAAGAAGTTGCTACCCCCGCGAACAGTCAGCAAAGCATATTGCCAGGCCCAAATGGCCCAGCGAAGAAAAAGGAGTCCGAAAGCGACCCGAAACACCTATGTACATCACAAGAAAAACAAAAAAATAACCAGTGACGAAGTTGTGTGTACATCAGATGGCGGTGGCATCCTCGGCGGCGCCCTTGCCCGCGTTCTCGACGGTATCTCCAGTGGTATCCTCGACTCCGGACATCGCGAGTTCGTCTTCCTCAGGTGCACTGTCGGCCCCAGGTGTTTCAGGAACCTCTGGAGAAGGGCGACGATCAGAAATAGCGACGATTGAGGGTTGGCTCATGACGACGTCGTCGGTATGGACAGGTTTCGTCGCGACAGTCGAATATTTGCCTTTGGAAGAAGTCGAAGGACCGGCTTCGGGAGCAACAGCCTCCGACGAGGGTCCGGCTTGAGAAACGGAAGTCGAAAGGGGCCCAGACAGGTAACCGGACTGTAAGAGGGCCGCGTCCATCTGCTGAAGAACGTCGAGGTTGATACTGGCAAGTTCAGCAAGGAGAGAAGGGGGGTCGAATAAATGAGAGACCTGCTCGACGGTCCCGGAAGCCAAGATATCCTCGCAAACGGACTGGAGTTCGCGAGTGGTCTGAATAAGAGACGAATCGAGCTCGGCGACGATGGGTAACAAGCGCTGGAGCATCGACGAATCACGAGAGATCTGACCAGTTAAACGGGTCAGATCTAAGAAGAAAATGAATTAGTAATAAAAAAGAGGGAAATAAAAAGATTTACGAACAGGATAGCGTACGGGAACCCCAGGGTTGGAAGAGCTGGTCTACCATTTGCGCTACCTCGCTAGGATCAAGCTCAAAGGAGCACCGGGCACCCCCAGCACCGTAGCAAGTGCCGCAAGCCATGCCGGGACCGCGGTACTCGCAAGAGGTGGAGGTCTTGTTGACTTTGACGGTCATACAACGAGTACACTTCAGTTTTGGCTAAATATAAAGATAAGAAAAAGAGTAGAGAAGAAATTTCGGAACACAAACCAGATGACGAGGGTCGGGAAGCATCTCCAGGACTTCAGCCGTTAGGGCATCAGGAGCGGGATTAGTCGCTCGAAGGGCTTTAGCGGATGATTTGTCCTGGTGAGGACGAGGGCGGCCATTAGCGAGACGGGAAGCCTCTTTCTCTGGATTGACGGGAACACAGACCCGGTGAGGACCAAGAGATTTAGAGGGCCCGGAAATGATTTCGACGGAAGAACCCGAAGATTCATCGTCGGAGACGAGGACTTTGGATTTACCTCCGGAAGCCTTGGACTTCTGACCAGAATGAAGGACGCGAGCGCCAAGATCAGGGGCAGATTTAGAAGTGCGGGTCCGTTTCGAAGAGGATGCAGGAAGATCGTCGGCGACAGGCGCCTTGCCAGCGGTAGAAGCCGGTTTGGGCTTGACAGGCGCCGAAGAACCAGAAACGCCTAAGTGAAAAGGGCGATGAGACCTGGCCCACGTAGAGTCGATGGCAGATTGAGAAATGGGCCCACCTTTCTCCTTCTTGATGACGATCTGTTTGGCCAGAGGCTTAAAAAGAGTAATATTAGCCTAGGGAAACAAAAGAGAGAAAAGTAAACTTACCAAATCGTCAGGAGAAACGCGACGAGTCAAGCGAGGCTTCTTGTGAGAAGGGCCAGGAGCATCGTCTTCGTCAGAACGATCGGGAAGTTTCGAAGCAGAAGTCTAAGACGGAAATAAGTCAGATAAACAGAGAATTAAAGAAAAAGAATGAGTAGATCTTACCGAAGGACGACCTGGGTCACGAGAAGATAAGCGAGAGGCCCGACGAGGCGTCGGGTCCTCCTCCTCGTCATCCGCCGCATCATCAGGGCCTGGTCGGGGATGAGGTCCCACGGTCATCGACTCTAAAAAGGAAGAATTAGAGGACGATAAATAGATTCAGGAGAATGGAAAGAGTACTTACGAACATGAGGGCGCTTCTTCGACTTCTTGGCGGCGAAAGAGGAAACGTCGACGTCGCTAGGGACTTCCACAGGGAGGTGCATGGGATCTGCCACTTCTTGAATAGGATCCCGTTTGCGATAAGGAAAGGCGTCCCAGGTATCGAACCCAATAAGCCTCTGGAATAAATAAAGAAGTGAGAAATTAAAGCGGACGAAGGGATAGCGATACCTACCTCAGTTTTAGCACGAGTGGCCTCTTTGGGGTTGAACCAAAGGCTCCATACGCGAGGAATTAAGGTAGCATGGATATGGGCCGCGACACGAGAAACCGAAAGAAGGAATTTCTTGACGAGAGGGTCGGTCTGGAATTCGGGATCGCGAACCGCGTGCACTTCCTTCAGAAATGAGAATAATATCAGGGATTGGTGAATTAGAGACAATAAGAACAACTCACTATGGCTTCATGGAAAGGTTTTAATCGACGGAGAAGTTCGGCGTTGGAAAGTTCCTGACACATGATTTTGTTGGCGCTAGGATGAAGAACCGGCAAGGTAGATCCCGCCACTCCAGGAGGAGGTGGGAGCTCTTGCAGTAACTCGCGAAGAGGCTTGATAAGAGGGCGGAGAAGGTGATAGAAATCACGCTCGTAAATGACGATGTGGGTACGAAGACGAGTGGACATGATGATGGACGGAAAGAAAGAAAGATGAGCGAAAAGAGAGCGAAGGGTGGTGTTAAATACCCTCCATGCTGGCCCGTGCACTAGAGATCGGTCTAGAAATGACCGAAGAACTTAGGAAAGCTTAAGGGCCTACCTAATGTTGTGGTGGAAAAGCTTAAACGAAAGATGACCGAAGATTCGCAATATAAAAGAAATTCGCTAAGTCAGATTGATGGGACGTCAATCGAGCGCTGAATGACCGGCCAAGCCCGCTTGACGACAAGTCGACGGCCTAAGAACATGATGATCGGTGAACAAGGAATAGACTAGGCAAAATAGGACAAAGAAAGAAAGAACTGAACGTGTACCCGAGTTGACTGGGGACAGTCAAAATTAAGAGGGGGGGAGATGACAGGCCGGTTATGTAACCGGCTCTGACTCGGAAAACGCGAAATTTTGCGAATTCTCACCTGAAATATGTTCTGCACAGTTCAGAAGGATTATAATAGGGGCACAAAACGAGAATCCGGTCGGCGAGCCCTCAATGACTAAGGAATCTGAGAAAAGCGCCCAAAAATGGAGTACAGAGGTAACAGCATGCACGATCTAAGTTATAGTTCGCGTCTGTAGGCTCAGAGACATCCCGGAGTAATAAACTTGCCTTATAGAAACCGCTCAAAGACCTAATCTTCCGAGTTAGGAAACTAGAAGCATCGATCACTAAGGGTGTAGTGGAGATCAGAACAGCTGAAGTCAAATTAAAACTTAAGAAACCGGATATATTCTATCTAAACGGCGAGCGTCGAAGACGGCGGTCTAGCGTGCCGGATTGCGAAGCCGGATAAGGCGACCGAGGATCAGTGATGGCTGTGATCAGAAATACCAATCGCAAGATAACGACATGATCAGGTGAGGACGGATCAGGGCAGCACGAGGCGTCAAATAAATGCGACAGCAGTCGCCGGTTACCTTCTTTGGTAGCGGCAGCGTGCGTCTAAGAAATAGCCGAGTCCAGAAGAACAGGAGCACGCGGACAGGAAAGACATAGAGATAATAATAAGGAGACTATCTAAGTACAAAAGTTAGAACAGTGCACACCCTCTATGGGCCATCTTCATCAACACTTCGTTAACTTTGGATGCTCTAGTGAGGAGTATCTCCTAGCAGTGTCGAGTTGGCCGCCGGAAGTTGTCCGCAAATTTTTGATACAGGTCTTCATGGATCGCGAGACGGGAGAAATGTTAGTGAACTCAATGGATATGCTTGTACTCCAAACCCATTTCTTGGCGTACTATCAACCGTATGGTACCACCTCTTTTTGACGACCTCCATTTTTGTTGTAGTTTTGCTATAATTAATGCCGCCCCTCCCCAGTGATGGGCAATGTAAATTATAATCTAAAAAAGTTATACAAAGAAGATCAAGCAAGTTGAAGTTATCAAACAAGTAAAAGAAATGCTGATGTTTGAGTATTGAATATTAAACTTTGACCAATTGAAAAACTTAGACTGAAAAACTGAGGGGAGTCCTTACCGTCTTTAGACTATGCACAGCAATTGGGGGGGCCGCCATAGCTAAGAATAAATTGGATTCAAAATAATAAAAATTAAGACGTGGGTGGTCAATATTTCAATGCTTAGCGCTTACCTTCGACGCCGTGGTTTATACTTGTCTTTCAAAGCCACTTCTAGTATATTGTGCGACAGGGTGGCAAATAAGCTCTATGTATCGCATTGTGGGGCTGGATCGGCTATAAGTGCCTCAAAGAGCAGGTCAATTGGAAAAACAGATATGAAATAAAATTTGCAAAAGCGTCATGGTAGGCGCTGACCCATGAGACTCCCGCCATCTTTAGAATACGCCCCCGGATTGACCATATTATGGTCAATCAGTAACCCCTGTCGGTTGTGAATACCTGCAAGAAAAGGTCAATCAATAAACAAATATGAAATGAAAGCGATGTACATTTGCGAATGCCCGGTAGTCTCATGCCGAATGCAGTACTCGAAGTTAGCGCTCAGATGCCGTGCCAGTGGTTTAGTATACTTGTCATCTTTCAAAATTACTTCTATTATATTGCTACATATATCGGAATTTGAGATGGAAGTGGTGTCAGGCAAATTAACCTAGGATAACCAGGTTAATTCGCGTGAGTGAGGGGAGACAGTCACTGGAAGTTGAGGGGCCGAGATCTTCAGAACACCGGGGTCGCGGAGCGGCCATGTGATGTTTGATCTGCCACTATGGATGTTTTGATCTATTTATACACAACAACACGGTCGCACTCACGTTCCTTCCTTCCTCCAAATCACTACTATTATCTATAGTACATTCAGCTTGACCTGGTAACCCAGATCAAGCTTAATACGCGTTTGCCTGGAAAATCCAGACTAACAAATAACTATTCGCCTTCCTACTCCCGGTTTCCCGTGCCCCCTGCTCATTCATTTGACCTGGTACCCCAGATTAAATCGACTCATCTCTCTGTTCGCCCGGAAAACCCAGACCAACAGATAAAAAATCTCCTCTTCAGCCGAGATCGCTTTGGCATCCACGATTATATTGTTCATATTCTCCCTTGAGAACATTCTACGGCCAAAGACCTCGCTCGCTACTAACTCTGGTTCCACATCTCGAACCTCTGACTAAGCTGTACGAAACTCATCTTCCTTTTTGTATGAAACGTAACTAAAGCGACAATTTTTTAGTCACCATAAATCGTTTCATAGACTTGCAATGCCCCGTATCAACAACCAAGAAATCGATCACTCCCAAGGCCACGCCTTTCTTCACAATGGCGAAATTTTTTATTCCCCCAATTCTTCACGTCGAATTATCATCCCTAATCGCCCTGGTCCAAGCTCGCGCTACCGATTCCACAAAAAAGACGCGTTATGGGAACGTTTTCACGATCCACAATGGTGGACTCAGGAATACTGTTTTCTAAGTTTCGTGCCTTTGAGGCCCTTGTTTGAAGGAGATACTTTTGGATCCCTTCGAGAAATCCTTTCGTCGGTCATTGGCCCCGATTCTGATGGTCGTTTTTACCTTCACGAAGACAAAGCTGCGGAGTGGATTCAGCTACAAGACTGGTTGCTTCACATATCGGCACTTCTCGAGCAAACAATCGGTATATATCCCTCTTTAAGACCTATCCCACCCTCGTTTTTAGGGTTTCAAAAACGATTCATGTCCTTACGTTCGGCACGAATTCAAGCTACCATCTCCCGCGATTGGTTCGTTATTTGGATGGGGCTACTATCATTCAAGATTGCCGCCGTCTCGGATTGGTTCGGTGTGTTAGCTGCGGAGGATATACCTCAAATATGGTTGAATGATTTCGAGCGTTCGACTGTGTGCAATTTCTCCGAGAATTGTCCCAGGGCTGGAATCATTTTGGATTGGCTAAACACCGACAAGAACCAGAAAAAACCCCCTGTTGAATGGTTCACATTTCATCACGTCCCCGTTTGGTATCCATGGACTCGCGATCATGTAAACGCTTGTTCAAAACCACAATTTGCCTACCTTCGACCTCCGGTAGAAGTAATACAAATGGCGACAACATTATCTCCCATTCGTCCCCCCTCACAATCCGGGCAACATTTATCCTCGCAACAGCCCGCAACGGGGAATACGAACCAAGCCACAACGAGCAATACGACCGTACCTATAGCGATGACTGCGAGCGCACACATGTCCCAGAAGGAATTCAACGCCGCTCGAAAAGCATACGTCAAAACCAAACCTTGGGCGCCATTTTTTGAAACGCGAGCTAAGCAGAATGAAGCTCAGCTTGAACGTGAGACAGCGCAACAATGTGAAGCGAGATTAAATCGTGAAAGAAACCCACCCACTGTTTCAGCGGAGGTCTATGAATGGGATTGGAGCGAGGAAGATCCCCTTGTCCTCGTTCGCACTCGTATACCCAAAAAATCCCGCGAAGACACTCTTGAAGGTTATGAGAGTTCTCGATGCCGCTATGATTCCTTCAAGAACGTTTGGGATGTTTGTCAGTGGTTCAATTTGGATGACGAAAAAGATGGCGATAGTCCTGCACCGATGGACACTCATGATGATGACCTCGCGGAAAGCTGGGGTGGGGGCGACGATTGGAGCCCACATGGCGGTGAAATTGAAGAGGATGACGATGATTACGATGCCGCGGGAGAGCAAGCTGCTCACATGAAATATATATCCAATCGTACCAATGAGCTCTCTACCACCCGGAACGCAATTTCTTGGCCAACCACACCATTTCGATCCGAGATTGAAATAGATCTCACTGCAAATCTAAAGCCTTTCGAACTGTTGCAGCACCTCCAGCTTTTTCAGGGCTTTGTCCCTCCTCTCCAAACCAATACGTCATCATGGACGCGACAGGATTGGGAGGATGCCATGAAAATCATTGGATGGTATAACAATTTGCCTCTCAAAGGCTTTGAGGCAATTGTCATTCAATTCGTCAGAGATTGGATTTCTGCATCCTCTCCTCCTGAAAACTGCGATTTCAATCTGAACAATTACCGTGCTATCATACCATCCAAACTCCAGGGGGCCTTCAGATACTTGACGCTTCCTGAGGGCCAATTCTTGTATGGAAAACACAAAGTCTTGTACATCCTCCAAAAAGAATGCTTGAAAAACGGCATAGAAAGCCCTTATTCCATCGTTCTGACCAATCCCAGGGACGCGGTTTTCGTTTATCGCCTTCTTGGCGTCTCTGATTTTACCATGATATCGCTCTGTGAATTTTTATTGGAACACGGCATCGCGTTCAGAACACTCCAGCACCTTCCCAAGATTTATTCCTCTCGAACGCTGAACAACGACCAGACTTTACTACCAATGCGCTTGTCGGATTACCAGTTTGGGAGCGATGATTATCAGGCTTACGTTCGTCATCGTGCTCAATTCCTTACGTCGCCGCGAGGTCGTGCAGCCCTGTTGCGAGGTGGAATCGTTGCTCGGATAGCCAGGGAACACATCGCAATTGATTCGGCGCTTCTTGGACCATCTTCAGCCGTGACCACACATCGTCTGGGAATGCATGTCACTGATAACAGGGGATTGGAATTCTGGGATGATGATCTCACGGAAAATGAAATCGGGATTATCTGTGGTGCTTATCGATGTTTTACAGGTATTTTCTTTGGGAATTATACATGAAGTAGATGATAATAACAATCTTTTTTTAGGCAAGGGCGGTCAAACTGCATTCAGTTCCTGGTGGCCGATGCCAACTCATTGGGAGAATGAGAATGCTTGTGGTTTGAACTTGGGTCACTGGACGCAGTGGGATGAACATTGGTATTTGAAGCGACTGCAAGACATTGCGATGGGCCAGAAAGACGGCGTTCCCCTGTCTGGAAATGCATGGCGACCAAAATTACGAGGTGCGACTGCCGCGAGATTGCTCAACAAAAATGTCTTGGACTCGTGTAGCAACATTTTTGACGTGTCTTAGTAGTATAACCATGATGTCGAATATATATTTTTGTTACCTTTTCCTCAATCAAGTTGTCCACTCAGAGCCTAAGTCTTGCCTTGGATGACAACAACATCGGTGAGATCCGCCTTGATGAACAATACAACGCTCCATCACTCCATCACCAGGCTCACAATCACCAATTTCCTGTTTGATCATTATACTTGATACCATACAACCCCTCCACCTGTATTTATACCTACTTCCCAAATATTTATGATTGCCTTTCCTCTCAGAATTCTTCTTGGGACTGGTTACTAGTCGCTTTCAGATTAGGAATCTAATGCACAACCTTCTCTGCAGACCAGCGATATTGATTCAGAGACTGCACTGGTGAGACTTGAGAGCCTTTAATCACTTCATAATATCATGGCACTCCCAAAATCAAACAAGGAAAGTTAGGGAGAGATAGGGCTGCGAGGAGTCAACCACAGGTTGACTCCTCGCAGCCCTCAAAGTATTTATTTTGAAGCCTTGGTTTAGCGAGTCAGGGTTTAGCTTGGGATTAGCGTGCTCGGCACGATCATAGCACCCTCAGAATCAAACGAGAAAAATTCCTTCAATAACACAGCAAGCAAGATGTTGGCAACGAAGTCGACCCCTAGTACAAACATAGTGCTTAAATGAATATATCTTTGCGAATATTTGAACAAAGGAATTGACATACTCACTGTGATCGTGATGTCACATGTAAATGCACTGCAAATATCTATCTTAACTATCTATGCTCCGATTTGCACGAAATAGGTTTTCTTGTGTAGTTTATCCTAAAATCCATTGCAAGTAAAAGAAATTGAGAGGATCCAATCTTTGATCTCACCGTTGTGGATTGGGTGTTGGCTGATGTCATGACGAGGTGACAAGTCACAAATTGCTAATGTGTCCGTCTTGATCCTTCCACATCCACCCACCACACTCGACGCGTATTGACCTGGTCAACCTAGATCAATACATATTTGAGCTCGCGTATGTCTACCAGTTTGACCCTGCAAGATTTGCCACTGCCCCATGTTCAACCTTGCAACCTTCTCTCCGTCCTCTCTTGTTTTCACTGCTCACCTCTTCAACTTTGATTTTTCCACTACCCATAATAATGCCCTAGGGATGTGAGGGAAAAGGATCAGAGCATGCAATTGTGAATGGGAAAGGTTCCGGGATTCAAATAAGAGATTTCGAAAATCTTCGCTGTGAGTGTTTCTGAGTCCCCCTCGCTCTTGACCTGGGCTCACTTTTGACTTTTGCTTTCTAGTTTCAATGATGATATCTTCTCTCCCTTTCTCTGAAGGAACAGCGAATAGACCAAAATCAATCATACTCGCTCTCGACATCGCCACACATATTTACCCCACCAGCCACCAGCGATGCTCTATTCTACGGCTGACCAGCCCTCGCGTCGTGTCGCACTTCCTTCTTTGAATAGGTGGAAGGTGCGGTTTAGCGACCTGTCTTGACCCTGTCTTGACGTTTAATAGCATTCACTGATCAAGGGTGAAAGCTCGCACTGGAAGGATCACGGTCGCATGTGTTCATCGACGAGACAGGACGTGGTTGGTCGATGCGGCTGCATGGAAGGTCTTGGAGGCAAAACTCAAGAAAAGATACAAAGGACTTGGGGACCCGACTCGCTAAACTCTTGGGTGGAAGTGAGCCGGCTGCTCCTTCCGGGTTCCCTGCTTCGGGATTGGATGCGGCGCCTATCTCAAGGACCTTGGGAGTCGCGCTTTCGTCGATCCACGCTTAGGTACCACTTGACGACTCACGACTCACATACAGGAATGGATGCGAGCACAGGACCTCGCGCAGCCGCCTCTGCGACCATGGACCGGGTATAACCCTAACGACGATGCGCAGACACAAATGTCAATGCCAACGTGATCATCAACTCATCCACCACATCCGAACGCTCATGCTTGACCTGGTTAACCCAGATCAAATATAGAGCTCGGATTTTCACAAGCAACGTCGTATTTGAGTAACCTAGATCAATCCTTGTCGTCTCTCTCAGTGTCGAGCTCTTGTATCTCATTTGACCTGGTTAACCCAGATCAAATTTCTCTTATCCCATCTGATCTGGTTAACCGAGATCAACTGGTCGAATTCTTCATGGCGAAGCAAAGTCAGTGCCCGGGCTGCAAAGAGAAATTTGGGAATGGCCGACCTTATTCTGTGTGCACCTCGTGTTGTGCAAGTCCCTCGGTTTGGGGCAGCGAATATGGCCTTGAAGCCTGCGGAAAAGTCAGAGTCAAAAAAGAAGGATGCTGCAATGTGCAGGCAGAGAGTTGGCGGAGGAAGCAGAATCGAGACGCCATTTGAAGGATTCCCATCCAGCGTACATTTCATTTCACTGTTTCATCCGGGCCTGAGTCACCCAAATTAACCTCATGACCGTTGACCCGGGAAATCCAGGTTAATGCGTCTCTGGCCACCTCGATCCTGATTGACCTGGTTAACCCAGATCAATGCGCATGTACCCACATTACTATGGCCATCTTAAAAAAACGACGGCGTCGTCCTCCTTCTGAGATCAGTATTTCAAGCAGTCCGCAGACACAATGTGCACTCACCGCTTTGTGCTTCTTCTCTTCATTAACCTTCCTCAAATGGGTTGAGGTCGATCTTGGTTATCGTATGTTTCTTCGTCACATTTAACCCTCAAAGTTGGCTGATTCTTGCCACAGCACGTTGCCTCGCCCATTCAATCGTGAAGATAAGGGCTTCTTCAACCAATCCAAGTAGAGTTCCAGCGTGTCTTCACATCGCCATCTCGGCAGAAGGAGCGTTGTCGAACGATCTTGAAGGCGAGCTTACAGAACTAAGGTTTCATCAGTAAGACAGGGGATTTTCGGTATGTCTTTCACTTACTTTGATGAGTATTCGGGACGACTTTCTCTTTCAGTTCCTTTTCTTCTTCAGGAATCAATCCAATCTTATTCGATCCTTCGATTTTGGGATCCTCGAGCCAACACACCTCAGCAAGGATTACATGATCAGATATACGCGATCGACCCTATTCTTCCCCAGGAAAATATGCTGACCAGCCCTTGCGTCGTGTCGCACTTCCTTTGAATAGGTGGAGGGGGCGGTTAGCGACCTGCCTTTACTTCCAACAGCACTCACTGATCAAGGACGCAAACTCGCGCTGTAAGGGAGGCATCCACTATTTATCGACGAGAGGTCATTTTTTTTTATACCGAAGGATGGAGCGGCGTACCCGGTCGAGATCATCGTAGACAGCAGTGTTTAGACTGGCGATGGCGCAGACGGCTGTGGCAAGCGTGTCGATAAATATCTGGGGCAGCCATGTTTTGGTGGGTACCTGCGTGGGGCCATCAGTGCTACTGAACGCGGCACATGTGGAAGTGGAAGTTGAGGAAGTCGATGTGACCGCCGCAGTGCAGGACGATAATCAGATCAGATGGATTATGATGACGAGGATGGATGTTTGTGCCTCTCTCTTTGGTTGTTGCGGGCGATACTGAGCCGGAAAATGTATCCAGATATTTATGGAATCTCCAAAATCACTACTACTAGTACTCATACGAAGAATGTGTGGACGCCACCCATGGAACACAACTCGCTGACAAGGGAGCAAAAACCAGTTTGTAATTCACCTTTCGTTAAGCGATTCTCTGCCTTTGAGCCAATTGCCAGCGTGACATTTTCGTTGGCGAACAATGGTGTAGGTCCTTGTTCAATATCCATCACTGTGGGTATGCCATTCTTACCAACCGCCTAATTTCCTCCTGTTACAGAACCTGTTGCGGCAACAGGATCAGAGATCAGTGGTGGTTCCACCTCTTCCAGATATTTTTCCCTTCTCTTTCGTTGTTCAACATCATCTTTGATGCTTGGAACTTATACCAGCACGACCTTCTGGCCAATGCAACTCCTTCTCATTGGTGGCGCTTGTGAGCTCTGGCCTCTGCCGATACGTCAACCTATAAGGGCGAGTGGAACATCATATGAAAATCGGATGAACATGCTCCATGCGGAGATGGACGTCTTGATTATGAGCACCATCAATTGGTCGCCCGGGTTTTCGAGAGTAGTACGTGTTTCTAGCATAATTGCTTGATTTATTTTTTCTTGACCATTTTGATCCTTCTTCCTTGTCGACAAAGCTTATGGTGTTGCTCTTGTTTACCTTTTCTCCGAGGCTGGATCAGAGATTCAAGGATAGTGATAGGTCTCTTCAATCCCGAATTATCAAGGCACAACCTGATCATCACAGAGACCCCCGTAAACGTGCTCGTTTTGACTCTGTGTCATAGATCACTCCGTGTCGCATATTCACATCTATTCGTATTTTATTAATCAACCATCGACTCGAGGCGTTATAATGGGAATCAATGAGCCTCCGCCGTTCCAACAGGGGTGGACCAAAACCAGCCTCAACTCGTAAAGAGAGACTGGTCCTTAATATATGCAATTCGCTCGCCGTCCTCGCAGTCATTGAACATGAAGTCATTGCTATCGGAGTGGATTTTCAACTGGCCTCAGTCGAGGTCACTATCTCTGCCAGCGTTCCGGAGCAGGAGGACTCGGAAGGTTCCCTCAATGGTCTCACAAAACTTGGCCTGTTAGTCCACAAGAATCCTCGTCGATCAGAATACAAGCGAATGAGCGAGCTCACAGAAGACCAGCTCACGATGAAACCACTAATACCGACTAGCCTGAAAGAGTTCGCTTTGAGGGAGTTCGCTTTGAGGGAGTTTGCTGAGGAGGATCTCACATCCGACATCTTCGACCGCTATATTACTTCACTCAACGTGACTAGGTTAGTACCGCTTGTACCGACGCACGTCTTATGCTTACATGGCCAAAACAGAGACAATCCTACCCTGGAAGAGCACATTTGGATGCTACTGCGGATCTTCAATACTTGGAAAACACCAAACGATCTCAAGCTCCGGCTCTTGCCATATGTTACTATGTCATCCTTTCCCAAGATGTGGAGGCGCATCAATCATCCCAGGTCCCAACACTATCTCAGGGTGTTTCGCGACGTCAAAATCAGCAACATCACTTTCAGCGGATCCAAAGAGCCAAAAGCAACAGAACGGGAGACCCGACACGACAGGGCGTTCCTGGAGTCTTTCGCGAAGACTCTCGGAAGATGGCCTCCAACCACCTTCCCATGCCTCCACAAGCTAGCGACGAGCAAGGACGATCCATCGTTCCAACTCTATAACAAGGACACATGCCGCGAGTTCCATGTAGTGGTGAAATCAATCATCGAAACCTTTCAGGATGCACTATCAAGGTTGAATTCTAACAGGGGCGACAACACGCCAATTCTGAACAGTATCAAGCAAGTCAATTGGTATGGCCAATTGCTTCGGAGGCTGTGTGGAGGTGCTGCTCTCCGAACGCACCTGGAAAATATCAACGAATCGCTTGCCTACTTACTCCAACCTGCTACTAGAATCAGACGTTCGTTCAAAGTGGGGTCGGATGGTGGTCTTGATGCGGCGGTCTTGGATGCGGATGAGGAAGTTGAGGACCCAGAGGTAGATGAAGGAAATTTCGAGGTTGACTCGGAGTCTGGGGAATCGGCCGCAGAACATCAGATTCCATGGCTAATATGCCATAGGTGGCTCAAGCTACTCGTAGCCCAATTTGATGCAGTAAACAACCTCGTGGGACGTATCGCTTTGCCTGACTTCCCCACCATTTCTGCCAAGATACTACGGAACCGACCCGGCGCACGCTCCTTAATGCCATGGAAGGAACTCCTCAACAATCCCAAATATTTCCCTCTGAAGTCTGTTATGGCCGGCCGTGACAGGGACAATGCGAATATCATATCTTCCTTGGAACGGGCCATCTCTGGAAAACCTTACGCGCTGGGGTCTCTCCTTGAAGACATTCAGGTTTATTGGCAGGAATTACTCGAGGGCCCCAAAACCAAGGATCGAAAGGAGGAAATTGAAAGCTACCTTAACGATCGGTTGTGCGAGGTAGAGAAGTCTCTTGTGCCAGGCTGTCAGGCGACTGCAGGAAATATCAGGAGGAACATCAAGAAGTGGCTTGAAAATAGCAGCGCACGTAACCCAAACACTTCACTCTCCATATCCACGGTCATCGCCGGCCAAATCAACGACCAAATCGATTCCATGCTCGACATGTGCTACATATTTTCCCAATTTGACAATCCGGCGCAATTTTCAGGCACTGTTCATTGCGAGGCTAACCTTGCAAACTATCTCAGTCATCTTCCCTCTCTCCCAGATGACGAGAAATCAGGGCAAGTGGAGGTAGGTCATCTAGTTTTATCATATAACTCTTACTCATATCGATGTTAGGACTTCAGGAGAATCATTGCGGTTTCTAAGGAGCACTGTCCTGTATGCAGTGTACTCCTACATGAATTGAAAGCAGGATCATCCGGCCTCCCATTTCTCTCGAAAGGCTCTCACAAGATTGTCTCGGCATGCAGCCTACCCCTTGGGCTTTCACAGTCTGTTATTGATTCGATGAACATCAGGTTTGGAAAGCGGTTGAGAAGAGAAATTGTTCAACTTCTCAACTCGGCAGAAACAATTCGCCCTCGTAGCTACTCCACAGGTTCAGACGCACTGTCTGCTGGCAGCAGGGAAATGCCAAATGGGGACTTCGCAAGCGAATCGGACAATTATGAGATATTTGTATGTTGCAATCGTTTGTTCGAATTTCTTTCCTGACTTCCCCACTTTGATCACAGGATGACAGACCTGTTAAATATGAGTAAGCCTCAAGCTTGGAATGCTCTATGACCATTTTTGTATATTTATATATTTGTAATGATATCATTAACTTGAAAGACCACGGATGCGTGATGATGTTTGTATTTACTTGTACGCAATAACTTGAACAACACGATCATGATCGTGCTCACGTTCCTTCCTTCCTCCACCACCACTACACTCAGCTTGACCTGGTATCCTAGATCAAGCTTAGTACGCGTCTAGCGTACCATTATCCACTTTCTTTGCCTGGGCATCTAGACCAAGAAAAAAAACTAATCTCCTGGTTTCCTCATAACTTGTTTGACCTGGGTACCCAGATTAAATTGATCCATTCCTCTGTTCTACCGTTCATATTTGCGCTAGAAAACATTCTACGGCCAAAGACCTCGTGCGCTTTTGAAACTGTACGAAATTCATCTCCCTTCTCGTTTGAAACATAACTAAAGCGATAATTTTTTAAGTCACCGTCTGAAACCATTTCATCGATATTCAATGCCCAGTATCAATAACCGAGAAATCGACCACTCCCAAGGCCATGCCTTCCTTCATAATGGCGAAGTCTTTTATTCTCCCAATTCACCACGTCGAATTATCATCCCTGATCGCCCTGGCCCAAGCTCGCGCTACCGATTCCACCAAAAAGATGCCTTATGGGAACGTTTTCACGATCCACAATGGTGGACTCAGGAATATTGTTTCCTAAGTTTTGTGCCTTTGAGGCCCTCGTTTGAAGGAGACACTTTTGGATCCCTTCGAGAGATGCTATCGTTTGTGGTTGGCCCCGATTCCGATAATCGTTTTTACCTTCGCGAAGACAAAGCAGCGGAGTGGACTCAACTACAGGACTGGCTGTTTTACATCTCTGCGCTTCTCGAGCAAACAATTGATACATATCCCTCGTTGAAACCTATCCCACCCTCGTTTTTAGGGTTTCAAAAACGGTTCATGTCCTTACGTTCGGCACGCATTCGAACTACCACCTCCCGGGATTGGTTTCTTATTTGGATGGGGTTACTATCCTTCAAGGTCGCTGCCATCTCGGATTGGTTTGGTTTATTAGCGGAGAAGGATATACCTCAAATCTGGTTGAATGATTTCGGGCGTTCGAGCGTTTGCAATTTCTCAGAGAATTGTCCCAGGGCCGGGATTATTTTGGATTGGTTAAACACCGACAAGAACCTGAAAAACCCCCTCGTTGAATGGTTCACATCTCATCACGTCCCCGTTTGGTATCCGTGGACTCGGGATCATATAAACGCCTGTTCAAGGCCACAATTTGCCTACCTTCGACCTCCTGTAGAAGTAATACAAATGGCGACAACATTATCTCCAATTCCTCCCCCCTCACAGCCCATGCAACATCTATCCTCGCAACAGCCTGCAACAGTGAATACCAGCCAACCCACAACACCAAATATGACCCCGCCTACAGTGATGAATACGAGCGCACATATGTCCCGGAAGGAATTCAATGCCGCTCGAAAAGCATACATTAAAACCAGACCCTGGGCGCGATTTTTTGAAATGCGAGGTAAGCAAAACGAAGCTCAGCTTGAACGTGAGACAGCGCAGGAACGTCAAACAAGATTAAATCGTGAAAGAAACCCACCCACAGTTTCCGCGGAAGTCTATGAATGGGATTGGAGCGAGGAAGACCCCCTTGTCCTCGTTCGCACTCGTATACCCAATCAATCCTGCGAAGATACTCTTGAAGGTTATGAGACTTTTCAATGCTGCTACGATTCGTTGAAGAACGTTTGGGATGTCTGTCAGTGGTTCGATTTGGATAACCAAACAGATTGCATTGATGATGATCTCGCGGAAAGCTGGGGTGGGGGCCATGATTGGAGCCCAGATGGCGGTGAAATTGAAGAGAATGACGACAATTACGACGCCACAGGAGAGCAGGCTGCTCACGCGACATATATATCCAATCGTATCAATGAGCTCTCTACCACCCGGAATGTAATTTGTTGGCCAACCACACCATTTCAATCCGAGATTGAAATGGATCTCACTGCTGCAAGTCTAAAACCTTTCGAATTGTTGCAGCATCTTCAACTTTTTCAGGGCTTTGCCCCTCCTCTCCAAACTAACCCGTCATCATGGACGCGACAGGATTAGGATGATGCCATGAAAACCATTGGATGGTATAACAACTCGCCTCTCAAAGACTTTCAAGTTCAGGCAATTATCATTCAATTCGTCAAAGATTGGATCTCTACATCCTCTGCTCCCGAAAACTGTGATTTCAATCCGAACAATTACCGTGCTATCATACCGTCCAAACTTCAGGGAGCCTTCGAATACATGACGCTTCCCGAGGGCCAATTCTTGTATGGAAAACACAAAGTCTTGTATTTGCTCCAGCAAGAATACTTGAAAAACGGCGAAGATTGCCCTTATTCCATAATTCTGACCAATCCCAGGGACGCGGTTTTCGTTTATCGCCTTCTCGGGGTCTCTGATTACACCGTGATGTCGCTCTGTCAATTTTTATTGGAAAACGGCATCGCATTCAGAACGCTCCAGCACCTTCCCCAGATTGATTCCTCTCGAACGTTGAACAACGACAACACTTTACTACCAATGCGCTTGTCGGATTACCGGTTCGGGGGTGATGATTATGAGGCTTACGTTCGTCATCGTGCTCAATTGCTTACGTCGCCGCGAGGTCGTGCAGCCCTGTTGCGCGGTGGAATTGTTGCTCGGATAGCCAGGGAACATGTCGCAATTGATCCAGTGCTGCTTGGACCATCTTCAGCTGTGACCATACATCGTCTGGGAATGCATGTCACTGATAACAGGGGATTGGAATTCTGGGATGACGATCTCACGGAAAATGAAATTGGGATTATCTATTTATCGATGTTTTACAGGTATTTTCTTTGGGATTTACACATGAAGTAGACAATAATAACCATCTTTTTTCAGGCAAGGGCAGCCAAATCGCCAACAGTTCCTGGTGGCCGATGCCAACTCATTGGGAGAATGAGACAGTTTGTGCCAGTTTGAACTTGGGTCACTGGACGCAGTGGGATGAACATTGGTATTTGACGCGACTGCAAGACATTGCGACGGGCCAGGAAGAGGGCATTCCCCTGTCTGGGAATGTATGGCGAAAGAAACTACGAGGTGCGAGTGCTGGGAGATTGCTCAATAAAAATATCTTGGACTCGTGTAGGAACATTTTTGATGCGCACTAGTATAATCATGAGGACGAATATATATATATATGGTGCAAACATACACTCTAAGTGAATATCTTTACGAATATCTACACCGCCAAATGTATGATATCTACCCATGGCCGCCATATCTGTCTCGCACAGAAGACGAGCTCATTCTCATTCACGATGGCACTACCAAGCTGGATCAGAGATTCAAGGATCGTGATATGATGTCTCTTCAATCCCAGATTATCAAGGCACAACCTGATCATCACAGAGACCCTCGTAAATGTGCTTGCTTTGACTCTGTGTCATAGATCACTCCGTGCTGTATATTCACATGTAATATTCGTAGTTTATTAATCAACCATCGACTCGAGGCGTTACTGGGTGCACGACGACATCAAATGATGTTTGCTTGGGTGTGTATAACTTGTATCCGAGATCCTACCGTCCTCATCATGATCTACTTATATCCTTAGCATGTCGAGTCAAATTTCTAAGAATACCTCAGCTTCGTGTAAACGTCACAGCACAGACACGTTTGGCACAAATGGCGGTGTAAGTCTTGCGACTATCAATGTTCAAACTTTGAAACTGAGCCATCGAAGAAATATGGCACGTGATTTTTCAGGTAATTTTACACGTGACTCCATCGAAACTGGTACTATTCGAATAAGTTCGGGCGTCTTCTTGATCTTTCCTTCCACCCACCACACTCGACACGTATTGACCTGGTCACCTAGATCAATACGTATTCGAGCTCGCGGTTTAAACTGAGCATCGCGTCTGTCTACCAGTTTGACCTGGGCAACTAGGTCAACACTCATTCGTTCGTTTTTTTTTCCAGAGTCAAGCCCACAGTTTGGCCTGGTGAACCCAGATCGATCTCGTTCGTTGCTCTTTCAAACTGGATCCCGGAGCTTGACCTGGTGTACCTAGGTCAACAAATCTTTCCTACGTATTCCATGATCCACTTTGCGCTTTGATCTTTGGCACCCGACCTTTGGCTCGTGTCGTGGTCTCACTCCCTTTATCTGATTGACCTGGTTAAACCGAATCAATCTATTAATTTCATCATGGCCAAGCAAAGTTAGTGCCTGGGCTGCAAACAGAAATTTGGGAATGGCCGACCTTATTCTGCGCACCTTGTGTTGTGCAAGTCTCTCGGTTCGGCAGCGGATACGGCCCTGAAGAAACATAAAATCAAT
>Ga0116109_1000020_pt1 | contig 46711 bp, 44 predicted proteins | sample June2015DPH_8_10_2_FD_89718 | JGI IMG/M metagenome (GOLD analysis project Ga0116109, IMG submission 89718) | Peatland microbial communities from SPRUCE experiment site at the Marcell Experimental Forest, Minnesota, USA - June2015DPH_8_10 | ecosystem: Environmental > Terrestrial > Soil > Wetlands... | reverse complement strand
TGCTCACGCGCTGAACCTGAAGGAAAGCGGCGTGAAGATCACGGTTGGTCTGCGCAAGGGTGGCGCATCGTGGAGCAAGGCTGAGAACGCCGGCCTGCAAGTCAAGGAAGTGGCGGAAGCCGTCAAGGGCGCGGACGTCGTCATGATGCTGCTGCCGGACGAGCAGATCGCCGATGTCTACGCCAAGGAAGTGCACGCCAACATCAAGCAAGGCGCAGCGCTTGCCTTCGCACACGGCTTCAACGTGCACTATGGCCAGGTGATCCCGCGTGCTGACCTCGACGTCATCATGATCGCGCCGAAGGCCCCCGGCCATACGGTGCGCAGCACGTACGCGCAAGGTGGCGGCGTGCCGCACCTGATCGCCGTTGCGCAAAACCAGTCGGGCGCAGCGCGCGACATCGCTTTGTCGTACGCGGCAGCGAACGGCGGCGGCCGTGCCGGCGTCATCGAAACCAACTTCCGTGAAGAAACCGAAACCGACCTGTTCGGCGAACAAGCCGTGCTGTGCGGCGGTACGGTCGACCTGATCAAGGCTGGCTTCGAAACGCTGGTGGAAGCGGGCTACGCGCCGGAAATGGCGTACTTCGAGTGCCTGCACGAACTGAAGCTGATCGTCGATCTGATCTACGAAGGCGGCATCGCCAACATGAACTACTCGATCTCGAACAACGCCGAATACGGTGAATATGTGACGGGTCCGAAGATCGTGACGGCTGAAACGAAGAAGGCGATGAAGCAGGTGCTGACCGACATTCAGACGGGCGAGTACGCCAAGAGCTTCATCATCGAAAACAAGGCTGGCGCACCGACGCTGCAATCGCGCCGCCGTCTGACGGCTGAACACCAGATCGAAACGGTCGGTGCGAAGCTGCGTTCGATGATGCCGTGGATCGCTGCGAACAAGCTGGTTGACCAGTCGAAGAACTAATCGACCCACTGAGCAGTTGTCGTTCATGACCGGCGCGGCGGGCTCGCGAGAGGCGCCGGCAATGCAAAAAGCCGCCCAAGGGTGCTGAACCCTGGGCGGCTTTTGCTATCCTACGGTTTTACAAAAATACAGAAGCCAATCCATCCATGAATTACCCTCATCCGATCATCGCGCGCGAAGGCTGGCCATTTATCGCCATCGCGGCCGTCGTTGCGTTGTTGATCCATGCCTTCGCGGGATTCGGCTTTGCATGGCCGTTCTGGCTGCTGCTCATCTTCGTTGTGCAGTTCTTCCGCGATCCGGCGCGTCCCATCCCGTCACAAGCCAATGCGGTACTGTGCCCGGCTGACGGCCGCATCGTGGCCGTCGAAACCACGCATGATCCGTACGCCAACCGTGAAGCGCTGAAAATCAGCGTGTTCATGAACGTGTTCAATGTCCACTCGCAACGCTCGCCGGTGGATGGCGCGATTTCGAAGGTCGAATATTTCCCCGGCGCGTACCTGAACGCCGCGGTGGACAAGGCTTCGACCGAAAACGAACGCAACGCGCTGGTGATCGAAACGGCCAGCGGCCATACCGTGACTTCGGTGCAGATCGCCGGGCTGATCGCGCGCCGCATTCTTTGCTACGTGCGTTCCGGCGAGCCGCTCACGCGCGGCCAGCGCTATGGCTTCATTCGTTTCGGTTCGCGCGTCGACGTGTATCTGCCGGTGGGCAGCCGTCCGCGCGTGTCGATCGGCGAGAAGGTTTCGGCCTCGTCGACCATTCTGGCTGAACTCGAACTATAAAGCGGCACGAAGGAGGTTTATCCGATGGCCGCATTCAAACGTCGTCCCCGTAGCACTGCTGCAGCGCAGCCGCGGCCGTTTCGCCGCAACAAGCCGATGGCGCAGGAAGCGGGGCCGATCGACAGCCGCCGTGCTGCGCGCCAGCAGTTTCTGAGGAAGCGCGGCATTTATCTGCTACCCAACGCGTTCACGACCGCAGCGCTCTTCTGCGGTTTCTTCGCGGTGGTGCAGGCCATGAACGTGCGTTTCGAGGTCGCCGCGATTGCGATTTTCGTCGCGATGGTGCTCGACGGCATGGACGGCCGCGTCGCGCGGATGACGCATACGCAAAGCGCGTTTGGCGAACAGTTCGACAGCCTCTCGGACATGGTCTCGTTCGGCGTCGCGCCGGCGCTCGTCATGTACGAATGGGTGCTGAAGGACCTCGGCCGCTGGGGCTGGCTCGCGGCGTTCGTCTATTGCTCGGGCGCGGCGCTGCGTCTGGCGCGCTTCAACACGAACATCGGCGTGGTCGACAAGCGCTTTTTCCAGGGCATGCCGAGCCCGGCTGCGGCTGCGCTGATCGCCGGTTTCGTGTGGCTTGCCACCGACAACCGCGTGCCGGTCAAGCTGGTTTGGCTGCCGTGGGTGGCGTTTGTGCTGACCATCTATGCCGGCGTGACTATGGTGTCGAATGCGCCGTTCTACAGCGGCAAGGCGCTCGACGTGCGGCACCGCGTGCCGTTCGGCGTGATCCTGCTGGTGGTGATGGCGTTCGTGCTGGTGTCGTCCGATCCGCCGCTGATGCTGTTCGGCCTGTTCGTCCTCTATGGCCTGTCGGGCTACGTGTTTTGGGGCTATCAGGCGCTGCGCGGCAGAGCCAATCCGGCCCGCTCGGTGCAGCGGGAGCGCTGACCGGCTTCGGTTGGACGGTGTCAGGTGGATTCAAACGGCGGCCTGCGGGCTGCCGTTTTTCATGGTGCGACGAGCGGAATTCTCCAGTTAGGGACGCGCGTAGCGGCGCCTGCAGCGCCAATTGCAGGATTTACGGAATGCCGCTATAGTCGCTGGATGGTTACTTCCCAGTTTCCCTTCCAGCCTCTTCAAGCCAGCGCGCCGCTATGCGTGCTAGCGCTAGCGCGCCTAACGCGCTGATCGTTTTCGCCCTCCGTCTGCCTCGTTCGTTGTTTGGCGTCGCCTGCGGTGGCGCAAACACCCGAATTCCGTTTTTCGATCCCCTTATTTGACCGAATCCTCCCAGGAGACCCGAGATGGCAGACAAACTGATCATTTTCGACACGACGTTGCGCGATGGCGAGCAATCGCCCGGTGCGTCGATGACGAAGGAAGAGAAAATCCGCATCGCCAAGCAGTTGGAGCGGATGAAGGTGGACGTCATCGAAGCCGGCTTTGCGGCCAGTTCGAACGGCGACTTCGACGCGATCCACACGATCGCCTCGACGATCAAGGACAGCACGGTCTGTTCGCTCGCCCGCGCCAACGACAAAGACATCCAGCGCGCCGCCGATGCGTTGAAGCCCGCCGATCATTTCCGCATCCACACGTTCATTGCAACGTCGCCGCTGCACATGGAAAAGAAGCTGCGCATGACGCCGGATCAGGTGTTCGAGCAGGCGAAGCTCGCCGTGCGGTTCGCGCGCAAGTTCACCAACGACGTGGAATTCTCGCCGGAAGACGGCAGCCGCTCGGACCTGGATTTCCTGTGCCGCGTGCTGGAAGCTGTGATCGCCGAGGGCGCGACGACCATCAACATCGCGGATACGGTCGGCTACGGAGTGCCGGAACTGTACGGCCAGCTTGTGAAGACGCTGCGCGAACGGATTCCGAATTCAGATAAAGCGGTGTTCTCCGTGCACTGCCACAACGATCTCGGCATGGCGGTGGCGAACTCCCTCGCCGGCGTGCAGATTGGCGGTGCGCGTCAGGTGGAGTGCACGATCAACGGTCTCGGCGAGCGCGCGGGCAATACTTCTCTCGAAGAAATCGTGATGGCCGTGAAGACCCGCAAGGACTACTTCGGCCTCGATCTCGGCATCGACACGACGCAGATCGTGCCGGCCTCGAAGCTGGTATCGCAGATCACCGGTTTCGTGGTGCAGCCGAACAAGGCCGTGGTGGGTGCGAATGCCTTTGCGCATGCCTCGGGCATCCATCAGGACGGCGTGCTGAAGGCGCGCGACACGTACGAAATCATGCGTGCCGAAGATGTGGGTTGGAGCGCGAACAAGATCGTGCTCGGCAAGCTCTCGGGCCGCAACGCGTTCAAGCAGCGCCTGCAGGAGCTGGGTGTTTCGCTGGAAAGCGAAGCCGAGTTGAATACTGCGTTCGCACGCTTCAAGGAACTGGCCGATCGCAAGTCGGAGATTTTCGACGAAGACATCATCGCGATCGTCACCGAAGAATCGGCGGAAGCGCAGCAGAAGGAGCACTACCAGTTCCTGTCGCTGTCGCAACACTCGGAAACGGGTGAGCAACCGCATGCGCGTATCGTGTTCACGGTCGAGGGCAAGCAAGTGACCGGCGAAGCGCGCGGCAATGGCCCGGTGGATGCCACGCTGAACGCGATTGAAACGGAAGTCGGCAGCGGCTCTGAGTTGCTGCTGTACTCGGTGAACGCGATTACGACCGGCACTCAGGCGCAGGGCGAAGTTACCGTGCGGCTGTCGAAGAGCGGGCGCATCGTGAATGGCGTCGGCACTGATCCGGATATTGTCGCAGCGTCCGCGAAGGCGTATATCTCGGCGCTTAACAAACTGCATTCGAACGTGGACAAGCTCAATCCGCAGCGTTCGGAAGGGGTGTAAGGCCAGCGGCGCGACCCGCGCCGCTGCACACAAAAAAGGCCCTCGCCACACAATGGCGAGGGCCTCGTCGCATCTGGCCGGAAGTCGTGCGCCGCGCCTAGAAGAAGTTGCTGCGGCGGTCCGGATCGTGCAGCGGATCAGGTGATTTCTGGGTGGTTCGCAGCAGGCCCTGATCGTCGAAATAGAAGCTGTACATCATGTACCAGACGTTATCTTCCAGGTAGCGATAGGTCCAGACCTCGCGCTTCATCAGCGGGTAGTAGGAGGTCTCGACCGGACGGCCGAAATTGACCAGCACATCGCTCTTGGTCCACGTGCCGATTTGAGCCTTGTAGAACTCGTTGGGCTGCAGCACCTGGCGCACGTTGACGATCTTCCCGGAGCCGTCGATGTCGGCCGCGGTGGTGGTTTCGCCCATTGGCTGGGTGGGCCACATCAGACGTTTGCCGCCATTGGGCAGATCGTAGACTTCGCGCGGCGTGCCGAGCTTCGCGACGATCGTGGACTCATCCTCGCCCTGCTGGAACTGCTGCCACGGCTGTGCGCAGCCCGCGAGCAGCAGCGCGCCGAGGCCGGCGAGCGCGGCACGCCGCAGATTCCCGCGCCGCCGTGCCGATGCAACGGTCGAGGCGAATGCAGTTGTGAGGCGGGTAAGCATGACTTCCTCCGATGGCATTTGAGGATGGTTTTTATCATCGAAACACAATATTTTGACACGCCGGGCGGCAAAAAATTGTGCAACCACGATTACTTAACGCCGCAGTCGGCTTGCTTATTCCACACCGGCCGCCCTATGATCCGCGCTTCGGACGATTCGGAGGAGCTGCGCATGGCGGCGAAGTGGGGGCGCGTCGTGGCAGCGGCGCTGGCAGCGGTTGTGATGATGACCGCTTATGCAGCGGGCGAGACTGGCGCACCGTTGTCCAGCGCGGCGCCGGGCGGCAAACCGATTCAGCTCGCGCTGATCGAAGGCATCTCGGGCCCGTTCGCCGACGCCGGGGCGGCGGTGGAGCGCAATCTGCGCTTCGGCGTCGAACAGGTAAATGCACACGGTGGCGTGAAGCTGGCAGATGGCGCGCATCCGCTCGAGCTTGTCGTGCTGGATAGCAAGGGCAGCCCCGAGGAGGCGCTGCTGCAACTGCGCGCGGCGGAGGACCGGCATATCGGCTACATCCTGCAGGGCAATAGCTCAGCCGTGGCGGCGGCGCTGATCGGCGCGATCGAAAAACAGAATAGCCGCGAGCCCGACAACCGCGAGCTGTTCCTCAACTATTCTGCCGGCGATCCCGCGCTGACCGACGCCGCCTGCAGTTTCTGGCACTTCCGCTTCGACGCGCATGCCGGCATGCGCATGGACGCACTGGCTGACGTGATCCAGCACGACTCGTCGGTCAAGAAGGTCTACCTGCTGAACCAGGACTACAGCTTCGGTCACGATGTCAGCGCCTTGGCGCGCTCGGCGCTGGCGGCCAAGCGTCCGGACATCGCGATCGTCGGCGACGAGTTTCACCCGATTGGCCGCGTGAAGGATTTCGCGCCCTACGTCGCGAAGATCCGCGCGAGCGGGGCGGATGCGGTCGTGACGGGCAACTGGGGCAATGACCTGACGCTGTTGGTCAAGGCCGCACGCGAGCAAGGCCTCGACACCAGGTTTTACACGTTCTACGGCAACAGCCTCGGCGCGCCAGCCGCGCTCGGCGACGCGGGTGTCAAGCGGGTGATTGCGGTGGCGGACTGGCACCCGAATGCGGGCGGCGCTGCCTCGGACGCCTGGTACAAGGCGTTCCGCGCCCGCTACCCGGCCGCTCAGGATGACTACCCGGTACTGCGCATGGAACTGATGATCGAAATGCTCACCGCGGCCATGAGCAAGGCCGGCAGTGCCGAGCCGGAGTTGGTCGCGAAGGCGCTCGAGGGGATGAAGTTCGACAACGGCTTCCATCCGTCATGGATGCGTGCCGAAGACCATCAAATGATCCAGCCCCTTTATGTGATGGAGATGGACAAAGCCGGCACGCCGGGGGTGCGGTTTGATAATGAGGGTTCGGGTTATGGCTTCCGCACGGTGCTGGCGCTGCCGCCCGAGCATACCGTCCTGCCGACGACCTGCCGGATGACGCGGCCCTGACGCGTTTTGAAGAGGCGGGGCGCTACCCGGCAAGCCCAAGGCGCTCACAGCAATCGGTCTCGTGCCGCCCGCGAAGCCAGTCCGGATGCCGGCCATAACAGCCGGGTTCGCGAGCTCTGCAGGCTGTGCTACAATACGCGCCTCGTTGTAACCCACGGCACGGCCTTTCTTCCGTGACCGCCTGTCTAGTTTTAAGGAAATCGATATGTCCGCAGTTGAAACAAGCAAGAAGTCCGAAGTCGTTGCGCAATTTGCACGCGCTGCTAACGACACTGGCTCCCCCGAAGTTCAGGTCGCTCTGCTGACGACCCGTATCAACGAACTGACCGTTCACTTCAAGGCCCACACGAAGGATCACCACAGCCGCCGCGGTCTGCTGCGCATGGTGAGCCGTCGTCGTAAGCTGCTCGACTACCTGAAGGGTAAGGACGCGGACCGTTACCGCGCACTGATCGAGAAGCTGGGTCTGCGTAAGTAATTGGGCGCGCACTAAGGCGCTCTCAGCAAGATGCCTGTGTCAGTTTCACTGATACAGGCATTTTGTTTTTGAACGGTGCGCTTCATGTGAGGTGCGCCGATAGTTGTCCGCGGTAGCGTGACGGTTCATGCAGCGGGCAACACCCAACACAGCCGGGCTTCAGGGCAGAGCTTTGTGTCATTCCAGCGGTTCGCGCATCGGCGTGGTTCTCTGGAATGGCATAACACTCCTCTTCCCATGTGGCACCGGTCCTGGCGTTGCCGCGCCGCTTCTGGTCCGCGCGGCATAACGATGGAGTGAAAAAATGACTATGTTCAATAAAATCGTCAAAGAATTTAAGTGGGGCCAACATAACGTTCGCCTCGAAACGGGCGAAGTCGCCCGCCAGGCAGGCGGTGCTGTGATTGTCGACGTCGAAGATACCGTTGTGCTGGCTACTGTGGTCGGCGCCAAGACCGCCAAGCCGGGCCAGGATTTCTTCCCGCTGACTGTCGACTACCTCGAAAAGACCTACGCTGCCGGCAAGATCCCCGGTGGTTTCTTCCGCCGCGAAGGCCGTCCGTCGGAAGGCGAAACGCTGATCTCGCGCCTGATCGACCGTCCGCTGCGCCCGCTGTTCCCGGAAGGCTTCTACAACGAAGTGCAGGTCGTGATCCACGTCCTGTCGCTGAACCCAGAAATCCCCGCTGACATCCCCGCGCTGATCGGCGCGTCGGCGGCGCTCGCTGTGTCCGGCCTGCCGTTCAACGGCCCGGTCGGCGCGGCACGCGTGGCCTACATCAACAACGAATACGTGTTGAACCCGACGCGTCCGCAAATGAAGGAATCGGCGCTCGACCTGATCGTCGCCGGTACGGAACGCGCGGTGCTGATGGTGGAATCGGAAGCGCAACAACTGAGCGAAGAAGTGATGCTCGGCGCAGTGGTGTTCGGTCACGAACAAATGCAGATCGCGATCGACACGATCCATGAGCTGGTCCGTGAAGGCGGCAAGCCGGAATGGGACTGGAAGCCGGCCGCGAAGAACGAGCCGCTGATCGCCCGCGTGACGGAACTGGCGCAAGCCGACCTGCTCGCTGCGTACCAGATCCGCGACAAGCAGGCGCGTTCGACCAAGCTGAAGGAAGTCTACGCAGCGACGTCGGCCAGGCTGGAAGAAGAAGCAGCGGCAGCCGGCACGGTTGCAGCAGATAAGGCTAGCGTCGGTAACGTGCTGTTCGATATCGAAGCGAAGATCGTCCGTACGCAGATCCTCGACGGCGAACCGCGTATCGACGGCCGTGACACGCGTACCGTGCGTCCGATCGAAATCCGCACCGGCGTGCTGCCGCGTACCCACGGCTCGGCACTGTTCACGCGCGGTGAAACGCAGGCACTGGTGGTCGCAACGCTCGGCACCAAGGGCGACGAGCAGAACATCGACGCGCTCGAAGGCGAGTACCGCGAGCGCTTCATGCTCCACTACAACATGCCTCCGTTCGCGACCGGCGAAACGGGCCGCGTCGGTTCGCCGAAGCGCCGTGAAATCGGTCACGGCCGTCTGGCGAAGCGCGCGTTGGCTGCCTGCCTGCCGAGCGCCGACGAGTTCGGCTACTCGATCCGCGTCGTGTCGGAAATCACCGAATCGAACGGTTCGTCGTCGATGGCTTCGGTGTGCGGCGGCTGTCTCGCACTGATGGACGCCGGTGTTCCGATGAAGGCGCACGTCGCCGGCATCGCAATGGGCCTGATCCTCGAAGGCAACAAGTTTGCGGTCCTGACCGACATCCTCGGCGACGAAGATCACCTCGGCGACATGGACTTCAAGGTAGCGGGCACCGAGAACGGCGTGACCGCGCTGCAGATGGACATCAAGATCCAGGGCATCACCAAGGAAATCATGCAGGTCGCCCTCGCGCAAGCGAAGGAAGGCCGTATCCACATCCTCGGCAAGATGACGTCGGCCGTGTCCGGCGCGAACACGCAACTGTCGGAGTTCGCACCGCGCATGATCACCATCAAGATCAACCCGGAAAAGATCCGCGACGTGATCGGCAAGGGTGGTTCGGTAATCCGCGCACTGACCGAAGAAACCGGCACCACCATCGATATTTCGGACGACGGCATCGTCACCATCGCCAGCACCAGCAGCGAAGGCATGGCCGAAGCGAAGAAGCGTATCGAGAACATCACGCTGGAAGTCGAAGTGGGCCAGGTCTACGAAGGCACCGTGCTCAAGCTGCTCGATTTCGGCGCGATCGTGAACATCCTGCCGGGCAAGGACGGACTGCTGCACATTTCCGAAATCGCCAACGAGCGCATCAAGGACATCAACGACTACCTGAAGGATGGCCAGCAAGTGAAGGTCAAGGTCATCCAGACGGACGAGAAGGGCCGCGTGCGTTTGTCGGCGAAGGCGTTGCTGAACGACGCTGCGTCGGGCGCACCGCAAAGCGAACCGACTCCGCAGTAATGCGGTAAGGTAGGAAACGGCCGGCAGCGTAAATGCGTGCCGGCCGTTTTTCATGCAGGGTGGATCGCATTGCAAACTGGGCTAAGGTCGGGTTTGCAGTCCAATCCAAACCTTGGAGGTGACGCAGATGAAAGCGATCGAAATTACCGAATTCGGTGCGCCGGACGTTTTGAAGCTCGCGGAGCGGCCCACGCCGCAGCCGAAAGCGGGCGAAGTGCTGATCAAGGTGGCGGCCTCGGGCGTGAATCGCCCGGACGTGTTCCAGCGCAAGGGCGGCTATGCACCGCCGCCGGGGGCGTCGGACCTGCCGGGGCTGGAAGTGGCCGGTGAAATCGTTGGCGGGACGCTCGACGAGAAGCACAACCCGTTCGGACTGAAAATCGGCGATCGTGTCTGCGCGTTGCTGGCGGGCGGCGGTTACGCGGAGTATGCAGCCGCGCCGCTCGCCCAATGTCTGCCGGTACCGAAGGGACTGTCGGATATTGAGGCGGCTTCGTTGCCGGAAACCTTCTTCACCGTCTGGAGCAATGTGTTCGAGCGCGCGCATCTGGGCGCGGGCGAAGGCGGCCCGAATGAAACCTTGCTGGTGCAGGGCGGTTCGAGCGGCATTGGCGTGACGGCGATCCAGATCGCCCATGCGCTAGGTTTTCGCGTTTTCGCCACGGCGGGCTCGGACGACAAGTGCCGCGCCTGCGAGGAACTCGGCGCCGAGCGTGGGATCAACTATAAAACCGAGGATTTCGTCGAAGTCCTCAAATCGCTGACGAACGATCGCGGTGTTGACGTGATTCTCGACATGGTCGCGGGCAGCTACGTGCCGCGCGAGTTGACTGCGCTGGCCGATGGCGGCCGGATCGTGCTGATCGCGACGTTGGGCGGCGCGAAGGCGGAGTTGAGCCTGCACGAGATCCTGCGCCGTCGTCTGACAATAACCGGTTCGACACTGCGGCCGCGGCCAGTCGAATTCAAGGCGAAGATCGCGGCGCAGCTGAAGGCCAGGGTGTGGCCGCATCTCGAGGACGGCCGGATCAAGCCGGTGATCTACGAGGTGTTCCCGGCCGCGCAAGCCGCCGAAGCGCACGCGTTGATGGAAAGCAGCACGCATGTCGGCAAGATCATGCTGGATTGGGCCGGCGCATAAGTGGCTGGTGAGCGGTGGCTGAAGTGGGCAGGGTCTGTAGGTGTGGAAGCCGCAAGCGGTTGCACGTGCGGACCAGGGGCAGATTGACCAAGCCGGCTTGACACACGCCGCTTGACACGGTCAGTTTGACCCGATCCGCCTGTGCACAGTAAAATTGCGTGTTTTGCGTACGCCGCATGATTCTGAGAGGCGGGCAGTCAGGTGCACATTAGGCGCAAACCGGGTCCGCCGCCACTGCAAGACAAAACGGCGAAACAAGACGATGTCGAAACAACGAGCGAAGCTGGTAGTCGGTAACTGGAAGATGCACGGGAGACTCGCTGGGAACGCGGTTCTCCTCCAGGCGGTCGCGCGGGGTGCCGATGCACTGCCGGACAACGTGCGGGTCGGCGTCTGTGTGCCGTCTCCGTATCTCGCGCAGGCCCAGGCGTTACTGGAAGGCAGTCGCGTCGCGTGGGGCGTGCAGGACGTGTCGGCCTACACCGAGGGCGCCTACACCGGCGAAGTGGCCGCGCCAATGGTAGTGGACTTCGGTTCGTCGCTGGCGATCGTCGGGCATTCGGAGCGTCGGGCTTATCACCGCGAAAGCGCGGAACTGGTGGCGGTCAAGACGCAGCGTGTGCTCGAAGCGGGTTTGACGCCAATCGTCTGTGTTGGCGAAACGCTCGAAGAGCGGGACGCGGGCAAGATGGAGCAGGTGGTCGGTCTGCAACTGGATGAAGTGCTGGCGAAGTTGTCATCCGAAGAGGTGGCGCGCCTTGTCGTCGCGTACGAGCCTGTTTGGGCGATCGGCACTGGCAAGAGCGCCACGTCACAACAGGCGCAGGATGTTCATGCGTTCCTGCGTGCGCGCCTCGTCGCGAAGGGTGCGCCTGACGTGGCACTTTTGTATGGCGGTAGCGTGAAGCCGGAGAATGCGGAAGAGTTGTTCCGTCAGCCGGATATCGACGGTGGCCTGATTGGCGGTGCATCGTTGAAGGACCAGGATTTCCTGGCAATCTGCAAGGCAGCTGGCGCGGTGAGCGTCACGCAGTAAGCAGGCTGTCCGGCGAGCAAGACCCATTGCGTGCGGTGCGCCTTGTGCCGCGTGATTAAATAAGACTCAGGTGAGTGTGATGCTGGTTTTCAAAACATTGATTATCGTCGTTCAGTTGTTGTCGGCGCTTGGGGTCATCGGCCTCGTGTTGCTGCAGCACGGTAAGGGCGCAGATATGGGCGCTGCTTTCGGCAGCGGCGCATCGGGCAGTTTGTTCGGTGCGACGGGCTCGGCGAACTTTCTGTCACGTACCACCGCAGTGCTCGCAGCGATCTTTTTTATCAGCACGCTGACCCTCACGTACCTCGGCTCATATCACGCCAAGCCTTCTGCAGGCTTGCTCGGCACGGTAGCGACCGCTCCGGCTGCAACGTCGCCGGCAGCAGCACCGGCTGGTGCATCGGGTGCGGTGCCGGTGGTGCCCGCATCGACGCCGGGCCAGGACGTGCCGAAATAAATTTTCGGGAAAAGTGGCCGTGGTGCGTTGAACAAACTGTTTAAACCAGTTACAATTCAAGTCTTGAAGCGATTCGCGGGTTTTACAAGTTGATTTCCCGGATTGCAGTAGTGCCGACGTGGTGAAATTGGTAGACACGCTATCTTGAGGGGGTAGTGGCGAAAGCTGTGCGAGTTCGAGTCTCGCCGTCGGCACCAATGTTATCTAAAAATGCCAGCCGCTTGCTTCGCTTCGGCTGGCATTTTCGCTTCTGCTTGGTGTTTGCGTTAAGCTTGCAGCGTCAAGCGCGCCGAAGTGATTTCGTGCCGGGTGATTCTGTCCCTGGCGGCACTCAGAACCAACCGATTGAGGATAGTCTTGAACCTCGCAGCCTATTACCCCGTCTTGTTGTTCCTCCTGGTGGGCACTGGTTTAGGCGTAGCACTGGTCAGTATTGGCAAGATCCTCGGTCCGAGCAGGCCCGATACCGAGAAGAACGCACCGTATGAGTGCGGCTTCGAAGCGTTCGAAGATGCGCGCATGAAATTCGATGTGCGCTACTATCTCGTCGCCATTCTCTTCATCATTTTCGATCTTGAAACCGCGTTCCTGTTCCCGTGGGGCGTAGCCCTTCGCGACATCGGCTGGCCCGGCTTCATGGCGATGATGATTTTCCTGCTCGAGTTCCTGCTGGGCTTCGCCTACATCTGGAAGAAGGGCGGCCTGGACTGGGAATGATGGATTAATCGCCGGTTTGCGTGGGTGGCGAGTGCTAGCCGCCCCGTCTGGAGTGGAAAGCAAATGAGTATCGAAGGGGTCTTGAAGGAAGGGTTTGTCACCACCACGGCTGACAAGCTGATCAACTGGACGCGCACCGGCTCGCTGTGGCCGATGACGTTCGGTCTTGCGTGTTGCGCGGTCGAGATGATGCATGCGGGCGCAGCCCGTTATGACCTCGACCGTTTCGGCGTGGTGTTTCGTCCGAGTCCGCGCCAGTCGGACGTGATGATCGTCGCCGGCACGTTGTGCAACAAGATGGCGCCCGCTCTGCGCAAGGTCTACGACCAGATGGCCGAACCGCGCTGGGTGATCTCGATGGGTTCGTGTGCGAACGGCGGCGGCTACTATCATTATTCGTATTCGGTGGTTCGTGGTTGCGATCGAATCGTTCCGGTCGACGTCTATGTGCCAGGTTGCCCTCCAACCGCAGAAGCGCTGGTCTATGGCGTGATCCAGCTACAAGCGAAGATCCGTCGCACCAACACTATCGCCCGTCAATAAGGCCAAAGCCTCCCCACAATATGGCAAGCAAACTCGAGACCCTGAAAGCGAACCTCGAGGCGGCCTTTGGCGGTCGCCTGCTGAGCATCACCGAAGCAATCGGCGAGCTCACAATCGTTGTGAGTGCTAGAGAATATCAAGATATTGCGACGCAGCTCCGCGACGATTTGTCGCTGCGCTTCGAGCAACTGGTTGACCTGTGCGGTGTCGACTACCAAACGTACGGCGACGGCGCCTACGACGGTCCGCGTTTCGCCGCGGTGTTGCATCTGCTGTCAGTATCGAACAACTGGCGTTTGCGTGTGCGCGTGTTCGCGCAGAACGACGATGTGCCGCTGATTCCTTCGATCGTAGACGTCTGGAATTCGGCCAACTGGTACGAGCGCGAAGCCTTCGACCTGTACGGGATCGTCTTCGAGGGTCACCCGGACCTACGCCGTATTCTGACCGACTACGGTTTCATCGGTCACCCGTTCCGCAAGGATTTCCCCGTCTCCGGCTACGTCGAAATGCGCTACGACCCGGAAGAGAAGCGCGTCGTCTATCAGCCTGTGACGATCGAGCCGCGGGAAATCACGCCGCGCGTGATCCGCGAGGATCGCTATGGCGGTCTGAAACACTAAGAGAACGCCATGGCAGAGATCAAAAACTACACGCTCAACTTCGGCCCGCAGCACCCGGCCGCGCACGGTGTGCTGCGCCTTGTGCTCGAACTCGACGGCGAAGTGATCCAGCGCGCCGACCCGCATATCGGCCTCCTGCACCGCGCCACCGAGAAGCTCGCGGAAACCAAGACGTTCATCCAGTCCGTGCCGTACATGGATCGTCTCGACTACGTGTCGATGATGGTCAACGAGCACGGCTACGTGATGGCCATTGAAAAGCTGCTCGGCATCGACGTGCCGATGCGTGCGAAATATATCCGCGTGCTGTTCGACGAAATCACGCGTGTGCTGAACCACCTGATGTGGATCGGCTCGCACGCGCTCGACGTTGGCGCGATGGCGGTGTTTCTGTATGCGTTCCGCGAGCGCGAAGACCTGATGGACGTGTATGAAGCGGTGTCCGGTGCCCGGATGCACGCGGCCTATTATCGTCCGGGTGGCGTGTATCGCGACCTGCCGGAAGCCATGCCGCAGTACAAAGCATCGAAGATTCGCAACGCGAAGGCGCTGTCGAAGATGAACGAGACCCGCCAGGGTTCGTTGCTCGACTTCATCGACGACTTTTTCACGCGTTTCCCGCATTGTGTCGACGAATACGAAACGCTCCTGACCGACAACCGGATCTGGAAACAGCGTCTGGTCGGTATCGGCGTGGTGAGCCCGGAGCGTGCGTTGCAACTCGGCATGACCGGCGCGATGTTGCGCGGCTCGGGCATCGAGTGGGATCTGCGTAAGAAGCAACCGTATGAAGTGTATGACAGGCTGGATTTCGACATTCCGGTGGGCGTGAACGGCGATTGTTACGACCGCTACCTGGTTCGCGTCGAAGAAATGCGTCAATCAACTCGAATTGCGAAACAATGCATTGAGTGGTTGCGCAGCAATCCGGGGCCCGTAATGATCGACAATCATAAGATTGCGCCGCCGTCGCGCGTCGGCATGAAGTCGAACATGGAAGAGCTGATTCACCACTTCAAGCTCTTTACGGAAGGCTTTCATGTGCCGGAAGGTGAGGCGTACGCGGCAGTCGAACACCCAAAGGGCGAGTTCGGCATCTATCTGATCTCGGACGGCGCGAACAAGCCGTACCGTCTGAAGATTCGTGCGCCGGGTTACGCGCATCTGGCCGCGCTCGACGAAATGGCGCGCGGTCACATGATCGCCGACGCTGTGACGATTATCGGCACACAGGACATCGTGTTCGGCGAAATCGATCGTTAAGAGCGGTTTTCATCGTGGCGTGCGCGTCGCAGCCGTAGCGTGCGCGCGTCAAGCAAAGGAACGCCGGGTCTGTCGCAACATGCAGCATGCGACAGGTTTTCGTTCGGTAGGAATTGAAAGAGTCGTGTCTGAAAATGATCTCAGCTGAAGGCCTGAAAGAAATCGATCGTGCGATCGCGAAGTATCCCGCCGGTCAGCAACAGTCCGCCGTCATGGCGGCGTTGGCCGTGGCTCAGGAAGAGCATGGCTGGCTGACGCCCGAACTCATGCAGTTCGTCGCGGACTATCTCGGCATGCCCGCAGTCGCCGTGCAGGAGGTCGCGACCTTCTACACGATGTACGAGACGTCGCCGGTCGGTAAGCACAAGATCACGCTCTGCACGAACCTGCCGTGCCAGCTCGGCCCGGACGGCGGCTCGGAAGGCGCTGCTGAATACCTGAAGCAGAAGCTCGGCATCGACTTCGGCGAAACCACGTCCGACGGCAAGTTCACCTTGAAAGAAGGTGAGTGCATGGGCTCGTGCGGCGACGCGCCGGTGATGCTGGTGAACAACCATCGCATGTGCAGCTTCATGAGCCGCGCGAAGATCGACCAGCTGCTCGAGGAGCTCTCGAAATGACGTCTCTCCACGATCGTCACATCAAACCGCTGATTCTCGCCGGCCTGAACGGCGACAACTGGCATCTCGAAGACTATGTGTCGCGCGGCGGTTACGCCCAGCTGCGCCGTATTCTGGAAGAAAAGATTCCGCCCGAGCAGGTGATTGCCGACGTCAAGGCGTCGGGTCTGCGCGGGCGCGGCGGCGCAGGCTTCCCGACCGGTCTGAAGTGGAGCTTCATGCCGCGTCAGTTCCCGGGGCAGAAGTATCTCGTCTGCAATTCGGACGAAGGCGAACCAGGCACGTTCAAAGATCGCGACATCTTGCGCTGGAACCCGCATGCGCTGATCGAAGGCATGGTCATCGGCGCGTACGCGATGGGCATCACGGTCGGCTACAACTATATCCACGGCGAGATCTTCGCTGAGTACCGGCGCTTCGAAGAGGCGCTGGAAGAAGCGCGCCGCGCCGGTTTTCTCGGCGAGAACATCATGGGCTCGGGCTTCTCGTTCCAGCTCCATGCGCACCACGGTTACGGCGCCTATATCTGCGGCGAAGAAACCGCGCTGCTCGAGTCGCTGGAAGGCAAGAAGGGCCAGCCGCGCTTCAAGCCGCCGTTCCCTGCGAGCTTCGGCGTGTACGGCAAGCCGACGACGATCAACAACACCGAGACGTTCGCAGCCGTGCCGTTCCTGTTGACGGTTGGTCCGCAGGCTTACCTGGAACTCGGTAAGCCGAACAACGGCGGCACGAAGATTTTCTCGGTTTCGGGCGACGTCGAGCGTCCGGGCAACTACGAAGTTCCGCTCGGCACGCCATTCGCGACGCTGCTAGATCTCGCCGGCGGCATGCGCGGCGGCAAGAAGATCAAGGCCGTGATTCCCGGGGGCTCGTCCGCGCCGGTGATTCCGGGCGAGATGATGATGCATACCGACATGGACTACGACTCGATCGCCAAGGCGGGATCGATGCTCGGTTCGGGCGCGGTAATCGTGATGGACGAGACCCGTTGCATGGTCCGTTCGCTGCTGCGTCTGTCGTACTTCTATTACGAAGAATCCTGCGGTCAGTGCACGCCCTGCCGTGAAGGCACGGGCTGGCTGTATCGCGTCGTGCATCGTATCGAGCACGGCCTTGGCCGCAAGGAAGATCTGGACCTGCTGAACTCAGTGGCCGGCAACATCATGGGCCGCACCATTTGCGCGCTCGGCGATGCAGCGGCCATGCCGGTGCGCGGCATGCTCAAGCACTACTGGGACGAATTCGAATATCACGTCGAGCACAAGCACTGCCTCGTGGGTGGTCATGCCGACGCAGCACAGGCTTCCGAAACGGTGGCGGCTTAAAGCAACAGGCGAGCAACAAGCGGCCGATACACCAGAAGCGTCAACCGCGGGGTTCATCGCCGTGTGGCGAATGAACGGGCGAACGATTGAGCGGTAACAGGTTAAGGAAGATTGACCATCATGGTTGAACTTGAAATAGACGGCAAGAAAGTAGAGGTGCCTGAAGGCAGCATGGTGATCCAGGCTGCGCATAAGGTCGACACGTACATTCCTCACTTCTGCTATCACAAGAAGCTGTCGATTGCGGCCAACTGCCGGATGTGTCTGGTCGACGTCGAAAAGATGCCGAAGGCCGTCCCCGCATGCGCCACGCCGGTGTCGGCAGGCATGATCGTGCGCACGAAGTCCGAGAAGGCCGTGCAGGGTCAGCAAGCTGTGATGGAATTCCTGCTGATCAACCATCCGCTCGATTGCCCGATCTGCGACCAGGGCGGCGAATGCCAGTTGCAGGATCTCGCGGTGGGCTACGGCAAGTCCGCCTCGCGCTATAGCGAAGAAAAGCGCGTGGTGTTCCACAAGAACGTCGGCCCGCTGATCTCGATGGAAGAAATGTCGCGTTGCATTCACTGCACGCGTTGCGTCCGTTTCGGCCAGGAAATTGCCGGCGTGATGGAACTTGGCATGCTCGGCCGCGGCGAGCATTCGGAAATCACGTCGTTCGTCGGCAAGACGGTCGACTCCGAACTGTCGGGCAACATGATCGATCTGTGCCCGGTCGGCGCGCTGACCAGCAAGCCGTTCCGCTACAGCGCCCGCACGTGGGAACTGTCGCGCCGCAAGTCGGTGAGCCCGCACGATTCCGTCGGCGCGAACCTGGTGGTACAGGTCAAGAACAACCGCGTGATGCGCGTCCTGCCGTTCGAGAACGAAGCCATCAACGAATGCTGGATCTCGGACAAGGACCGCTTTTCGTACGAAGGCCTGAACAGCCCGGAACGCCTCACACAGCCGATGCTCAAGCAAGGCGGCAAGTGGGTGGAAACCGACTGGCAAACGGCGCTGGACTACGTCGTCAAGGGTTTGAAGGGCATTACGGGCGACCACGGCGCAGACGCGTTGGCCGCACTCGGTAGCGCCCATAGCACCGTCGAAGAACTGTTCCTGTTGAAGCAACTTGCGCAAGCGGTCGGCACGCCCAACGTCGACTTCCGTCTGCGCCAGTCGGACTTCTCGGCGCCGGTCAACGGCACGCCGTGGCTCGGCACGAAGGTCGCCGACCTGTCGAACGTCGATGCGGCGTTCATCATTGGCTCGGATCTGCGCCGCGATCACCCGCTGCTGGCGGCGCGTCTGCGCCAGGCCGCCAAGGGTGGTGCGCAACTGACTCTCGTACAAGCGACGAACGACAACGCGCTGATCCCGGAAGCAAAACGCGTGGTGGCAGCGCCGTCTGCATGGCTTGCCGAACTCGCCGGTGTTGTCGCCGCAGTCGCCGAAGCCCGCGGTGCGGCGTTGCCGGAAGTATTCGCCGGCACGCAGGCGAGCGACGCGCACAAGCAGGCAGCAGCCTCGCTCGCAGCCGGCGAACTGCGCCTCGTGCTGCTCGGCAATGCTGCTGTCCGTCACCCGGACTTCGCCCGTATTCACGCCGCGGCCCAATGGATCGCGGACACCACCGGTGCCACGCTCGGTTTCCTCACGGAAGCGGCGAACACGGTGGGTGCTCACCTCGTCGGCGCGTTGCCGGGCGAGGGCGGTCTGAACGCTCGCGAAGTGTTCGAACAGCCGCGCAAGGGTTACGTGCTGCTCAACGTCGAACCCGAGTTCGACACGGCCAATCCGGCGCAGGCACTGGCCGCGTTGAACCAGGCCGAAATGGTGGTCGTGCTGTCGCCGTTCCAGACCGGTGCTGAGTACGCCGACGTGCTACTGCCGATCGCTCCATACACCGAGACGGCCGGCACCTTCGTCAGTGCAGAAGGCACCGTGCAGACGTTCAACGGCGTGGTGCGCCCGCTCGGCGACACGCGTCCGGCATGGAAGGTGTTGCGCGTGCTGGGCAGCCTGCTCGGCCTGCCCGGTTTCGAGTTCGACACCTCGGAAGAAGTGCGCACGGCTGCGCTCGGCGACGGCGATTTGAGCGCGCGTCTGTCGAACAAGACCGGTGTCGCAGTGGCACGCGGTACGGCGCCCAAGGCGGCTGACGGCGCGTTCGAACGCGTCGCCGATGTACCGATCTACCACGCCGACCCGTTGGTGCGCCGTGCAGAATCGCTGCATCTGACGGCGGCTGCTCGGGCCGCGAACGCGGTGGGCCTGCCGGCTGCGCTGTTCGACACGCTGGGTCTGAAAGACGGCGACGCGGTGCGCGTGCGCCAGGGTGAGCACTCGGTCCAGTTGCCGGCTGTGCGCGATGCAAATCTTGCGCAGACAGTCGTCCGCGTATCGGCGGCCACGCCTGCCGGTGCAGCGCTGGGCAGCCTGTTTGGTGAACTGCTGGTGGAGAAGGCGTAAATGTTCGAATCGATCAACTCGGGCGGCACTCAACTCCTCGGTGCGGCATGGCCCACGGTGTGGGCGCTGGTGCGCATCCTGGTAGTGGCCGTCGTGATCCTGCTGTGCGTGGCTTACCTGATTCTCTGGGAACGTAAGCTGATCGGCTGGATGCACGTGCGTCTCGGTCCGAACCGCGTCGGTCCCGCGGGTTTGCTGCAGCCGATTGCCGACGTGCTGAAACTGTTGCTGAAGGAAGTGATTCAGCCCACGCAATCCAGCCGTTGGATTTACCTGATCGCGCCGATCATGGTGGTGGTGCCGGCCTTCGCGGTCTGGGCGGTGATTCCGTTCCAGGCCGGCGCGGTGCTCGGCGACATCAACGCGGGTCTCTTGTACGCGATCGCGATTTCGTCGATCGGCGTGTACGGCGTGATTCTCGCCGGTTGGGCGTCGAACTCGAAGTACGCGTTCCTCGGTGCGATGCGCGCCGCGGCGCAGATGGTGTCGTATGAAATCTCGATGGGCTTCGCGCTCGTCGTCGTGCTGATGACCTCCGGCAGCCTGAACCTGTCGGACATCGTCAGGTCGCAAGAGCGGGGCATCTTCGCCGGCTACGGCCTGAACTTCCTGTCGTGGAACTGGCTGCCGCTGTTGCCAATTTTCGTCGTGTACTTCATCTCGGGCATCGCCGAAACGAACCGCCACCCGTTCGACGTGGTGGAAGGGGAGTCGGAAATCGTCGCGGGCCACATGGTTGATTATTCGGGGATGGCGTTCGCGCTGTTCTTCCTCGCCGAGTACATCAACATGATCGTGATCTCGGCGCTCGCAGCGACGTTTTTCCTTGGCGGCTGGAGCGCACCATTCGGCTTCCTGTCGTTCATTCCGGGCATTTTCTGGCTGGTGCTGAAAGTGTTCTTGCTGCTGTCGGTGTTCATCTGGGCGCGTGCCACGTTTCCGCGCTATCGCTATGACCAGATCATGCGTCTGGGCTGGAAGGTGTTTATTCCGGTCAGCGTGGTGTGGCTGGTGGTGGTCGGCTTCTGGATCATGTCGCCGTTGAATATCTGGAAATAAAGGGCGGATGAACCTATGACCGCAATCCAAAACTTCTTCAAGACCTTCTTCCTGACGGAGCTGCTCAAAGGCCTCGCGCTGACCGGACGTTATACGTTCCAGCGCAAGATCACCGTGCAGTTCCCGGAAGAGAAGACCCCGATTTCACCGCGTTTTCGCGGGTTGCACGCGCTGCGCCGCTATGAGAACGGCGAAGAGCGCTGCATCGCCTGCAAGCTGTGCGAAGCAGTGTGTCCGGCACTTGCCATCACGATCGAATCGGAAACGCGCGCGGATAACACCCGTCGCACGACACGTTACGACATCGATCTGACCAAGTGCATCTTCTGCGGTTTCTGCGAAGAAAGCTGCCCGGTCGATTCGATCGTCGAGACGCACATTCTCGAATATCACGGCGAGAAGCGCGGTGACCTGTATTTCACCAAGGAAATGCTGCTGGCCGTGGGCGATCGCTACGAAACGGAGATCGCTGCGAACAAGGCGGCGGATGCGCCGTATCGTTGATTGGAACGCTTTTGTTTGACGTATCACGTTGTACCGGCCTGCAGTCAGGCCGTAGGCTGCTGCTTCACCGCTGTAGCGTGGCGAGTTCGTGCCAAAGAACATGCCTGACGATGGCTTAACGATGAACCGGTAATCATGGAATTCACGACCGTACTGTTCTACATCTTCGCTCTGCTCCTGGTGGTGTCAGGGCTGAAGGTGATCACCTCCCGCAACCCGGTGGCGTCCGCGCTGTTCCTGGTGCTCGCGTTTTTCAACGCGGCGGCCATCTGGATGCTGTTGCAGGCGGAGTTCCTCGCGATCCTGCTGGTACTGGTCTACGTCGGCGCGGTGATGGTGCTCTTCCTGTTCGTGGTGATGATGCTGGATATCAACATCGACGTGCTGCGACGCGACTTCAAACGCTTCGTGCCGATGGCCACGATCGTGGGTGCGATCATCGTGATCGAAACCGCGCTGATCCTGTGGCACGGCTTCGGCGCGACGATCACGCCGCTGCGCGACACCACGGTGGCAGCCGGTAGCGCCATGGCGGGCTGGTCGAATACACGCCTGATCGGTAAAGTCATCTACACCGACTACATCTTTGCCTTCGAAGTGGCGGGTCTGGTGCTGCTGGTGGCGATCATCGCCGCCGTCGCGCTGACCACGCGCCACGCGAAGGACAGCAAGCGCCAGAACGTGAGCGATCAGGTCAAGGTGCGCGCCCAGGATCGTGTGCGTATTGTAAAGATGCCTTCGGAAAAGACCGCGGCTACGATCGCGGCGGAAGAAGCCACAGCGGCAGCCGCCGCGGCCGCTGTTGCCGATCCGGCAACTGCTAAAAATAGCTGAGAGGAGACAGGAGAGAAATTATGTTGACCCTTGCTCATTACCTTGTGCTCGGCGCGATCCTGTTTGCGATCAGCGTTGTGGGCATCTTCCTGAACCGCCGCAACGTCATCATTATCCTGATGGCGATCGAACTGATGCTGCTGGCGGTGAACACCAATTTCGTCGCGTTTTCGCACTACCTCGGCGACATCCATGGCCAGATCTTCGTCTTCTTCGTGCTGACGGTTGCAGCAGCGGAAGCGGCAATCGGTCTGGCGATCCTGGTGACCCTGTTCCGCAGTCTCGACACGATCAATGTCGAGGATCTCGATCAGCTCAAAGGTTAATGGGGCAAGACATGTCAACCACACTCAACGAAAACCTGTTGCTGGCAGTTCCGCTTGCACCGCTGGCCGGCTCCCTGATTGCCGGGCTGTTCGGGAAAGCGGTAGGGCGCGCAGGGGCCCATACGGTCACGATCCTCGGCGTCGCGATTTCCTTCATCCTGTCGGCCATCGTCTTCTTCGACGTGATGAACGGTGCGAGCTTCAACGCAACGATCTACGAATGGATGTCGGTCGGCAAGCTGAAGTTCGAAGTCGGCTTCCTCGTCGATTCGCTCACGGCAATGATGATGTGCGTGGTGACCTTCGTGTCGCTAATGGTGCACATCTACACGATCGGCTATATGGCCGACGACGATGGCTACCAGCGCTTCTTCTCGTACATCGCACTGTTCACGTTCTCGATGCTGATGCTCGTGATGAGCAACAACCTGCTGCAGCTGTTCTTCGGCTGGGAAGCGGTGGGTTTGGTGTCGTATCTGCTGATCGGCTTCTACTTCACCCGCGAAAGCGCGATCTACGCGAACATGAAAGCGTTCATCGTGAACCGCATTGGTGACTTTGGGTTCCTGCTCGGCATTGGCCTCTTGCTGGCGTTTGCCGGTTCGCTGGACTACGGCGACATCTTCGCGAAGAGCCATGAGCTCGCAGCGCTGAACTTCCCGGGCACCAGCTGGGGGCTGCTGACGGTCGCGTGTATTTGCCTCTTCATCGGTGCGATGGGTAAGTCGGCGCAGTTCCCGCTGCACGTCTGGCTGCCGGATTCGATGGAAGGCCCGACGCCGATCTCCGCACTGATTCACGCGGCTACCATGGTGACGGCCGGTATCTTCATGGTCACGCGCATGTCGCCGCTGTTCGAACTGTCGGATACGGCGCTGTCGTTCGTGACGATCATCGGCGCGATTACCGCACTGTTCATGGGCTTCCTCGGGATCGTCCAGAACGACATCAAGCGGGTGGTGGCGTATTCGACGCTGTCACAGCTCGGCTACATGACGGTCGCGCTCGGCGTATCGGCTTACCCGGTTGCCATGTTCCACCTGATGACGCACGCGTTCTTCAAGGCGCTGCTGTTCCTCGGCGCGGGTTCAGTGATCATCGGCATGCACCACGACCAGGACATGCGCAACATGGGCGGCCTGCGCAAGTACATGCCGATCACGTGGATCACCTCGCTGATCGGTACGCTGGCACTGATCGGTACGCCGTTCTTCTCGGGCTTCTACTCGAAAGACTCGATCATCGACGCCGTGAAGCTGTCGCATCTGCCGGGTTCGGGTTTCGCGTACTTCGCGGTGGTGGCAAGCGTGTTCGTCACGGCGCTGTACTCGTTCCGTATGTACTTCCTGGTCTTCCACGGTGAGGAGCGCTTCCGCAAGCCGAAGCATCCGGAATCACCGATGGGCATCGAAGCTGCAGCGCATGCTGCGCACGGTCATGACGACCACGGCGACGCACATGGCCATGGCCATGCGCACGAACCGCACGAAAGCCCGTGGGTGGTGTGGGTGCCGCTGGTCCTGCTGGCCATTCCGTCGGTCATCATCGGTGCGATCGCGGTCGGCCCGCTGCTGTTCGGCGATTTCTTCGCGCACGGCGTGGTGTTCGACAAAGTGATCTACATCGGGGCGAACCACCCGGCTGTGGCCGAAATGGCTGAAGAATTCCAGGGTTGGGCGCTGATGGGCCTGCACTCGGTGTCGGGTCTGCCGGTCTGGCTGGCACTCGCCGGTGTCGTGGTCCCGTGGTTCTTGTACCTGAAGCGTCCGGACCTGGCGCCGGTCGTCCGCCGCGCCTTTGGCCCGATCTATACGCTGCTGGATAACAAGTACTACCTCGACAAGATCAACGAGGTCGTATTCGCACGCGGTGCGGTGGCAATCGGACGCGGTCTGTGGAAGGAGGGCGACGTGGTGGTCATCGACGGTATCGTCAACGGCAGCGCGCGCTTTATCGGCTGGTTTGCCGGAGTGATCCGTTTCCTCCAGTCCGGTTACATCTACCACTATGCATTTGCCATGATCATCGGGATGCTGGGCCTCCTGACCCTGTTTGTAACGCTAGGCGGCAAATAAGGCTAGGGGACACCACACAATGCAAACGTATCCGATTTTAAGTATCGCGATCTGGTTGCCGATTCTGTTCGGCCTCCTGGTCCTTGCTATCGGTTCTGACAAAAATCCCGGTCCGGCTCGTTGGCTGGCGCTGATCGGTTCGGTTCTCAGCTTTATCGTTACGATTCCGCTGTTCACGAGCTTCGATTCGAGCACGGCCGATCTGCAGTTCGTCGAAAAGGCGACCTGGATCGAGCGCTTCAACATTACGTACCACCTCGGTGTCGATGGCATCTCGATGTGGTTCGTGGTGTTGACGGCGTTGATCACCGTGATTGTCGTCATTGCAGGGTGGCAGGTCATTACGAAGAATGTGGCTCAGTATTTCGCCTCGTTCCTGATCCTCTCCGGCATCATGGTCGGCGTGTTCAGCGCCGCGGACGGGATGCTGTTTTACGTGTTCTTCGAAGCGACGCTGATCCCGATGTACATCATCATCGGCGTGTGGGGTGGCCCCAACCGCGTGTATGCGGCGTTCAAGTTCTTCCTGTACACGCTGATGGGCTCGCTGCTGATGTTGGTCGCGTTGCTGTATCTGTACACGCAGACGGGCACCTTCGATCTGGCTACGTGGCAAACTACGAAGATCGGCATGACGCCCCAGGTGTTGCTGTTTATAGCGTTCTTCCTGGCGTTCGCGGTGAAGGTGCCGATGTGGCCGGTCCACACCTGGTTGCCTGACGCCCACGTCGAGGCGCCAACTGGCGGCTCGGTGGTGCTGGCCGCGATCATGCTGAAGCTCGGTGCGTACGGTTTTCTGCGCTTCTCGCTGCCGGTCACGCCGGACGCGAGCCACTTCCTCGCACCGGTCGTCATCACGCTGTCGCTGATCGCGGTCATCTATATCGGTCTCGTCGCGATGGTGCAGGCCGACATGAAAAAGCTGGTCGCGTATTCGTCGATCGCGCACATGGGCTTCGTGACCCTCGGCTTCTTCATCTTCAACCAGCTCGGCGCGGAAGGCGCGATCGTGCAAATGATCTCGCACGGCTTTGTCTCGGGCGCGATGTTCCTTTGCATCGGCGTGCTATATGACCGCATGCACTCGCGCCAGATCTCCGATTACGGCGGCGTCGTCAACACGATGCCGAAGTTCGCGGCACTGGTGATGCTGTTTGCGATGGCCAACTGCGGCCTGCCGGGCACTTCCGGCTTCGTTGGTGAATTCATGGTGATTCTGGCTGCGGTTCAGTACAACTTCTGGATTGCAGGCGGCGCCGCGGTCACGCTGATTCTCGGCGCGGCCTACACGCTGTGGATGTACAAGCGCGTGTACTTTGGCGCGGTAGCAAACGACCACGTGAAGAAACTGCTCGATATCAACAATCGTGAATTTTTCATGCTGATCGTGCTGGCCGCATTGACGCTATTCATGGGCCTGTATCCAAAGCCCTTTACCGATGTAATGCACGTATCCGTGGAAAACCTCCTCTCCCACGTTGCGCAATCGAAACTGCCGTTGCCACAGTAAGGCAGAGCGGAGGAATTAAAAGATCATGCAAAACGCACCTATGACTGCCCTGGCGCCTGACGCCCTGTTGATGCTCGCTGTTGTTGTCGCGTGGCTCAACGACACGTTCTTCGGCCAGGCTGGTCGACGCATCACGTATCTGATCGCGCTGTTCTCGACGCTGGTTGCCGGCTTCTGGTTCGCCGTGAACGCTTTCGACCCGCAGGCGCATTACTTCTTCGGGCACATGTACGTGGTGGACGCCTTCGGCAGCATGATGAAGGCGGTGGTGTCGCTCGGTTACGCCGTGTCGATTATCTACTCGCGCAAGTATCTGGAAGATCGCGATCTGTTCCGTGGTGATTTCTTCCTGCTCGGGATGTTCTCGCTGCTCGGCCAGTTGGTGATGATTTCCGGCAACAACTTCCTGACGCTGTACCTCGGTCTGGAACTGATGTCGCTGTCGCTGTACGCGGTGATCGCCCTGCGTCGCGATGTGGCGCAGTCGAATGAAGCTGCCATGAAGTACTACGTGCTGGGTGCATTGGCCTCGGGCTTCCTGTTATATGGCATTTCGATGCTCTACGGCGCAACCGGCTCGCTGGACCTGAACGAAGTGTTCAAGGCGGTGGCATCGGGTCGCATCAACGACGTCGTGCTGCTGTTCGGCGTGATCTTCATCGTGGCGGGCGTGGCGTTCAAGATGGGCGCGGTGCCGTTCCACATGTGGGTACCTGACGTGTATCAGGGCGCGCCGACCGCAATGACGTTGCTCACGGGCGGTGGCCCGAAGGTCGCTGCGTTCGCGTGGGGCCTGCGCTTCCTCGTGATGGGTCTGCTGCCGCTCGCAGTCGACTGGCAGGAGATGTTGGTGATCTTCGCCGCGCTGTCGCTGATCGTCGGCAACATCACCGGGATCGTGCAGCGTAACGTCAAGCGGATGCTCGCTTACTCGGCGATCTCGAACATGGGTTTCGTGCTGCTCGGTCTGGTCTCCGGCGTGGTTGACGGCAAGACGAGCATGGCTGCAAGCGCTTACGGTTCGGCCATGTTCTACAGCATCGTCTACCTCGTGACGACGCTCGGCACGTTCGGTATCGTCATGCTGCTCGCACGCCGCGATTTCGAAGCTGAGACGCTCGACGACTTCAAGGGTTTGAATCAGCGTAGCCCGGTGTTTGCGTTCGTGATGATGATCATGATGTTCTCGCTCGCAGGCATTCCGCCGGCGGTCGGCTTCTACGCCAAGCTCGCCGTGCTGCAAGCGACGATGAACGCGGGTCTCACGTGGCTGGCCGTGCTGGCGGTGATCACGTCGCTGTTCGGTGCGTTCTACTACCTGCGTATCGTCAAGCTGATGTACTTCGACGAGCCGCTCGACACCAACCCGATCAAGGCGGACGTGTGCAACCGTGCGTTGCTGGCGTTCAACGGCGTGGCCGTGCTGGTGCTCGGTCTGGTTCCGGGACATCTGTTAAGCGCTTGCCTGCAAGCGATCACCCATACTCTTACACTCTGATGTCCGCTGCTGGCTGGTTTATTGTGTTGTTGGCGCTTGCGGGCGCCAACCTGCCGTTCCTGAATCAACGCCTCTTCGCCGTCGTGCCGCTCAAGGCGGTGAAGAAGAGCGTGTGGCTGCGGATCGCCGAGCTGATTGCGCTGTATTTCGTGGTGGGCGCATTCGGCTTTATGCTCGAGGCTCGCGCGGGTAACCGCTTCGAGCAGGGCTGGCAGTTCTACGCGATCACCTTCAGTCTGTTTCTGGTGTTCGCGTTTCCCGGCTTTACTTTCCAGTATCTCGTCAAACGGCGCTGACGGCTCAAGCCGTCGCGCACCACGACGTTTTGAGGTTGCACATGGCTGAACTTCCCGATCACGACGCGGTGCTCACCGAGACCTGTCTCGAAAGCAAGACGATTCACCAGGGCCCGTTCCTGACGCTCAAGTGCGATACCGTGCGCCTGCCGGACGGCAAGAGCGCGACGCGCGAGTACGTCAAGCATCCGGGCGCCGTGATGGTGATCCCGCTGCTCGATGACGGCCGCGTCCTGCTCGAATGCCAGTACCGCTATCCGATCGGCAAGGTCATGTACGAGTATCCGGCCGGCAAGCTCGATCCGAACGAAGACCCTCTCGTCTGCGCAAAGCGCGAACTGCACGAAGAGACCGGTTATACGGCGCGCGAATACGTCTATTTAACGCGCATCCATCCGATCATTTCGTACTCGACCGAATTCATCGACATCTATCTCGCACGCGGCCTGACTGCCGGCGAGCGCAAGCTCGACGAAGGCGAGTTTCTCGAACTGTTCACGGCAACTGTGCCTGAGGTGTCCGAGTGGGTGCGCACCGGCAAGATCACCGACGTGAAGACCATCATCGGCACGTTCTGGCTGGAGAAAGTGCTGTCCGGCGTATGGCCGAGCGCTGAGCCCGAGCCGAACTGACACGGCGAGCGTCTAACAGGCGGTCATAAGCAAGGGTTCAAAAGGCGATCAGACGCGGCAATCCCTGAACCGCGCCCCCACGCAGCAATAACGGCAGCCCATTGGCTGCCGTTGTCATTGATAGGGTCCGTTGATGCGCTTTATGGCGCCTCGGCGGGCAGCCGCGCAACGGGTTAGAATCGCGCACGCACGCCGAATTGTTCCCGGACACGAAAGCGTACCAAAGTCGCCCACAGCAAAATTTACGAACGACCGTTCACAAATTTCCATTTTGCGCTAAACTCATACGCAAGCCCTGATTCCACATGAAGGTCCTCGATTTACAGTGCCCGCACGGCCATCGGTTCGAAGGCTGGTTCGCTTCTGCCGAAGAATTTGAGTCGCAGTTGTCCCGCAAGCTGGTCGAATGTCCGGTTTGCAGCGCGACCGAAGTGAGCCGTTTGCCGTCGGCGCCCCGGCTGAATCTCTCCGGAGCGACTGAGACGCAAGCCCCGGCGGGCGCCGGTGAGTTGCAGGCGCGCGTCATGCGCGCGCTGCGCGAGGTACTGGAAAAGACCGAGAACGTGGGTGACCGCTTCGCCGAGGAAGCACGGCGCATTCACTACAACGAAGCGCCTGCACGCAACATTCGCGGTGTCACCACACCCGAAGATGCGAAAGCCTTGGTCGAAGAAGGCATTGAAGTGATGCCGTTGCCGATCCCGGCCGCTCTGAAGGAACCGTTGCAATAGCGCAGCGGCTCACTGGCGGCGGGGCAGCCGCGGCCAGGAGACACTGCGCATGAATCTCGATTATTCCCCCGCTGACGACGCCTTCCGCGCCGACATCCGCGCCTGGCTCGAGGCGAATCTACCTCGCGAGCTGAGCGACAAAGTACTCAATCACAAACGTCTGAATCGCGAAGACTTCGCGAATTGGCACAAGCTGCTCGGCACGCGGGGCTGGTCAGTGATCGCCTGGCCCACCGAATACGGCGGTCCGGGCTGGGATGCCACGCAACGGCATATCTGGGATGAAGAGTGCGCGCGCATCGGTGCGCCTTCGGTGCTGCCGTTCGGTGTGTCGATGGTTGCGCCCGTCCTCATGAAATACGGCAACGAGGCGCAGAAGCGCCATTACTTGCCGCGTATTCTGGACGGCACGGACTGGTGGTGCCAAGGTTATTCGGAGCCGGGCTCGGGCTCGGATCTGGCCTCGCTGCGTACGCGCGCCGAGCGGGTGGGCGACCACTACGTCGTGAACGGCCAGAAGACCTGGACGACGCTCGGCCAGCACGCCGACATGATGTTCTGCCTCGTGCGTACCGACAGCGGTGCGAAAAAGCAGGAGGGCATTTCATTCCTGCTGATCGACATGAAGGTGCCCGGCATCACCGTGCGCCCGATCATCACGCTCGACGAAGATCACGAAGTCAATGAAGTGTTTTTCGAGGACGTGAAGGTGCCGGTCGAGAATCTGGTCGGCGAGGAAAATCGCGGCTGGACCTACGCCAAGTATCTGCTCGGCCACGAACGCACCGGTATTGCGCGCGTCGGGCAATCGAAGCGCGAACTCGTGTTTCTGAAGCGCCTCGCGCTCGAACAGAAGAAGCACGGCAAGCCACTGCTGCATGACCCGGTTTTCGCCGCCAAGGTCGCGAGCCTCGAAATCGAATTGATGGCGCTTGAAGTGACGGTGCAGCGCGTGGTGGCCAACGAGACCGGCGGACGCGGGCCGGGACCGGAAGCGTCGATGCTGAAAATCAAGGGCACGGAACTCCAGCAGGGTCTGACTGAGCTGATGGTCGAAGCCATCGGTCCGATGGCCGCGCCATTCGATGTGCCCTTCCTCGAAGGCGAACGCGCACATAGCATTGCCGGCGATGATGACGCCGCGCCCTTGGCCGCGTACTACTTCAACTTCCGCAAGACGTCGATCTACGGCGGCTCGAACGAAATTCAAAAGAACATCATCGCGCAGATGATTCTCGGACTCTGAGGAGCGGCGCATGGACTTCACTTTCACCGACGAACAACAGCAATTCGCCGACGCACTGCGCCGTTACCTGGACAAGAGCTACGGTTTCGAGGCGCGTCAGGCCATCGTGTATTCGGACGCGGGGGTATCGGGCAGCCATTGGGCGGCGTTCGCCGAACTCGGGTTGATCGCATTGCCGGTGCCTGAAGAGCAGGGCGGCTTCAACGGCAGCCCAATCGACATGCTGGTGGTGATGCAGGAACTGGGCCGCGCGCTGGTGGTTGAGCCTTATTGGGCGACGGCAGTCGGCATCGAGGCTTTGCGGATTGCAGGTTCGGGCCATGCGGAAGACGCCGCGTTGCTCGAACGCTCGGCGCAAGGCGAGATCAAGCTCGCGGTTGCGTTCCATGAGCCACATGCCCGTTACGATCTATTCGCAGTCGAAACCACGGCGACCCAGCAAGGTGAGCATTACGCGCTGAGCGGCAAGAAATCCGTTGTGCTACATGGTGCGCAGGCGGACCACTGGATCGTGCCCGCACGTCTGAAGGGTGAGATCGCGTTGTTCGTTGTGGCGCGCGCCGCCGCCGGCACGCAGGTCACCGATTACCGCACGATCGACGGCCAGCGCGCCGCATCGCTGTCGTTCGAAGCAACGTCAGCGCGTCGTCTAGGCGGCCAGCATGCCGGTGCGGCGGCGCTCGAACAGATTGCCGATTACGGTACCGTGCTGTTGTGCGCCGAAGCAGTCGGTGCGCTCGACGCGCTGAATCGCGCCACCGCCGAGTACACGAAGACACGTCAGCAGTTCGGCCAGCCGATCGCACGTTTTCAGGCGTTGCAGCACCGGATGGTCGAGATGCTGATTCACGCGGAACAGGCGCGCTCGCTGACGTATCTCGCTGCGGTGCGCTACGCTACTAGCACCCATGCCGACGAACGACGCCACGCTGTCTCCGCAGCGAAGGTCCGGGTGGGCCAGGCCGCGCGTTTCGTCGGTCAGCAGGCCGTGCAATTGCATGGCGGCATGGGCGTGACGAACGAAGTGGCGGCAGCGCATCTGTTCAAGCGTCTCGCGATCATCGAGACCACCTTGGGTGATGTCGATCATCATCTCGAGCGCTTTGCCGCCTTGCCCGGTTTTGCTACGGCCGAAGTCTGATCGTACGGTTGCTCTGAACGAGTGAGGTGCCACGATGGGATTGAGTTTCGAAGATATGGAAGTCGGCTCGGTCATGGAATGCGGCGAACATACGTTCACGCGCGACGAGATCGTCGAGTTTGCCGAGCGGTTCGATCCGCAGCCGTTTCATGTGGATGATGCCGCGGCGGCCGCTTCGCCCTTCGGCGGCCTGATCGCGAGCGGCTGGCATACCTGCTCTGTGTTGATGGGATTGCTGGTGCGCAACGCGCTGGCGGGGTCGACTTCGATGGGCTCGCCCGGTATCGATGAAATCCGCTGGCTCAAGCCAGTGCGCGTCGGCGACACGATCCGGATGACGAACTCGTTTCTCGACAAGCGCGTGTCGTCGAGCAAGCCGGACCGCGGCATAGTCACAACCGAATGGGCAGGCATCAACCAGCACGGCGAGACGGTGATTATCGTGCGCTCAAAAGTGCTGTTCGGTTTGCGTCATCCGGGAGCGGCTACATGAAGCGCGATGTTGTGGGGCTCGATGCTCAGGCACTGCGTTCGCTGGTGGGCGGCGAGCCGCTCGTCAGCGAATGGCTGACCGTCGATCAGACAAGCGTGAACGGCTTTGCCGCGGCGACGGGCGATCATCAATGGATTCACGTCGACCCGGAACGGGCGCGGCGCGAGTCGCCGTTCGGCGGACCGATTGCGCATGGTTTTTTGACGTTGTCGCTGATCCCTGCTTTGCTCGGAAAGACCGTCACGCTCAAGCAGAGGATGGGTGTGAACTACGGCCTGAATCGTGTGCGGTTTACTGCGCCGGTGCCGGTCGGTTCACAGTTGCGCGCGCGTTTCGCGGTGGCGAGCGTAGACGATGTGGATGATGCTGGTGTTCAGGTGGTGTGGAACGTGACGCTGGAGCGGCAAGGCAGTGAGCGGCCGGTGTGCGTGGCGGAGTTCATCACGCGGCATTACTTTTAGTGCTGGCTGGGCAAGCGATCGTTTCATAGTGGCACCGTTGTAGCGCTGACGGCAGCGCTACAACGGTGGATGACGTAAAGAATGCGTGGGCGGCTCCATCGCCGCGCATGCATTTTCTGGCTCGGAACGTCAGTGCCTGGTGTACCGCGTCGCACTCAACGGGCCCGCGCACGAGCGCAGCACGTCAGGTCGTCAGTATGTGTGCGTGACCAGCGTACGCGCCGTGCGCGGCCACGGCTTGCCTTCAACCTCAAATCAAGATCGAATCAAGAGCGCGTAATCGGCGTCTCCACCCGCGCAGCCGCTCCCGCATCCATGTACCGCGCCAGCTCAAGCTTCGCGATAGCGTTCCGATGTACCTCGTCCGGACCATCGGCAAAGCGCAGCGTGCGTGCGGAGGTGTAAGCATAGGCGAGCGGAAAGTCCTCGCTGAGGCCAGCCGCGCCGTGCGCCTGCATCGCCCAGTCAATCACCTGGCACGCCATATTTGGCGCGACCACCTTGATCATCGCGATCTCACCACGCGCGCCCTTGTTGCCGACAGTGTCCATCATGTAGGCGGTTTTGAGCGTCAGCAGCCGCGCCTGTTCGATCATGCAGCGCGCCTCGGCGATACGTTCCTGCGTGACACCTTGTGCAGCCACCGGCTTGCCGAATGCGACGCGTTGCAGCGTGCGTTTCGCCATCAACTCGAGCGCGCGTTCCGCAAGCCCGATCAGACGCATGCAGTGGTGAATCCGGCCCGGGCCAAGCCGCCCTTGGGCGATCTCGAAGCCGCGACCGACGCCCAGCAGCATGTTCGAGGCCGGCACACGGACGTTCTCGAGCGTGATTTCCATGTGGCCGTGCGGCGCGTCGTCATAGCCGAACACGGTCAGTGGGCGGTGCACGGTGATGCCGGTGGCGTCGGCGGGCACAAGGATCATCGATTGCTGCTGATGGCGCGGCGCATCGGGATCCGTCTTGCCCATCACGATATAGACCTTGCAGCGCGGATCGCCCGCGCCCGATGACCACCACTTGTGGCCGTTGATCACATAGTCGTCGCCATCGGGCATGATGCTTGTCTGGATGTTCGTCGCGTCCGATGACGCCACCTCCGGCTCGGTCATCAGGAATGCAGAACGGATCTGGCCTTGCAGTAGCGGCTCGAGCCACTGGCGCTTGTTGTCCGGACTGCCGTAGCGCTCGATGGTCTCCATATTGCCGGTGTCGGGCGCATTGCAATTGAACACCTCCGGGGCCCAAGGCACGCGTCCCATGATCTCGCACAGCGGCGCGTATTCGAGGTTTGTCAGACCGGCGCCGCGTTCGGAGTCCGGCAGGAACAGGTTCCACAAACCGGCGTCGCGCGCTTTCTGCTTGAGTCGCTCGATCAGTTCGGTCGGTACCCACGCATTCCCGTTTGCGCGGTTACGGGTAATCTCGTCCGAGAACGCGCGTTCGTTCGGGTAAATGTGTTCGTCGAAGAAGGCGAGCAGTTTCTCGCGCAGTGCCTGAACCTTCGGGGTGTAATCGAAATTCATTTAAGACCTCGCGAATGACGGGGGTGTCGGTTAGCGCACTTTCTGCGCGTAGCGCCAGGCGAGTTCCGCCATGGGCTTTGCGCGCCGGCCGGCGTCGAGCGCTTGTGCACTCGCAGCGGTGCCGTCGACGACGCGTTTCATGATGCCTTGCAGGATCGCGGCGATCCGGAACATGTTGTACGCCAGGTAGAAGTTCCAGTCACCGTGGATCTCGAAACCGGTGCGCTCGCAATAGCGCTCGACGTAGTGCGCCTCGTCCGGGATGCCGAGCGCGGTCCAGTCGAGCCCCGCGATGCCACGGAATTGCGCCGGGTCGACGTGCCAGGCCATGCAGTGATAGGCGAAGTCAGCGAGCGGGTCGCCGAGCGTCGACAGTTCCCAGTCGAGCACCGCGAGCACGCGCGGCTCGTGCGGATGGAAGATCAGGTTGTCGAGCCGATAGTCGCCGTGAACGATCGAGACGCGCTCGCCGGTTTCATCCGGCATGTGCTGCGGCAGCCATTCGATGAGCCGATGCATCGCATCGATATGCTCGGTTTCCGAGGCGAGATATTGCTTGCTCCAGCGACCGATTTGACGCGCGAAGTAGTTGCCGGGCTTGCCGTAGCCGGTGAGGCCGATAGCAGCGACATCGACGCTATGGAGCGCCGCGATCACGCGATTCATCTCGTTGTAGATGGCCGCGCGTTCATCCGGGGTCATGCCGGGCAGCGACTGATCCCATAACACGCGTCCCTCTACGAACTCCATCACGTAGAACGCACGACCGATCACGCTTTCGTCTTCGCACAACGCGAGCATCTGCGCGAGCGGCACGTCGGTGCCGGCGAGTGCATGCATGACGCGATACTCGCGTTCGATTGCATGTGCGGACGGCAACAGCTTCGCCGTAGGCCCGGGTTTTGCGCGCATCACGTAGATGCGCGACGGCGTGATCAGCTTGAAGGTGGGATTCGACTGGCCGCCGGCGAACTGCTCGATCGTGAGCGGCCCGGCGAAGCCGTCGACGTGCTGCGCCAGCCAGGCAGCGAGTGCGTCGCTGTCGAAGCGTTGCCGTTCGGTGACCGGGCGCGTGCCTTCGAATGCGGAGTAGTCCGGCTTCTGTTCAGGTTTGCCCGTCTGCGTGGCTTCGCCCATTGTCTCCTCCAGTTCAGGTTTCGCTACGCCTGATGCTTGTATTGAATGAATTGGGCGTAGAGCATTTCCATCGTCGTATTCCGCACGTCGCGATGCAGCGGCGACGGCGGCGAGTAGTTGAGCGTGCGCAGCACCCAGTCGCGCGGCGCGGCGCCGACATCTAATGCGTTGATGCAGCCGGTGGCCTGCGACAGATGGCCGAAGAACGTGCGGCCGCCAGCCGTGATGGCGTGCGACAGGATGGCGCGATTCACGCCGCCATGCAGAACCAGTAACACGGTATCCCACGAGTCGTCTGAGCGCAGTGCCGCGACAGCCGGCAGCACGCGGTCGAACAGGTCGCCGATCGTTTCACCGCCGAGAAAGCGTGTGTCCTCTGGGACCACGCCGTCGAACACGCTAAGGAACGCTGTCTCGAGATCGGCGGCGGGGATAGCGTTCAGCTTGCCGCCGCGAATTTCCTGCAGCGCCGGTTCAATCTCGAGTTCGATATGCTGATGTGTCTCGGCCAGCACGCGCTGTGCGGTTTCAACCGTCCGCGGCAAACCGCTGACGATCACCCGGTCGAAACGGATCTGCTGCAGGGCGAACACCTGGCCGGCGGCGCTGGCCTGTTCGCGGCCGGCGGCGTTCAGCGGCACCGTTTCCGGATCGATGGCTCGGCCCGTGGCGTCGAAGTACGTCACATCGCCATGACGCATCAGATAGATGCGGCGGCGCTTCGGCAGTTGGAATTCAGGCATGACGGGCTTGCTCACTGGCTCAGTAACACTCATTTGTATTTCGGGGCGCGCTTTTCGAGGAACGCGGTGATCCCTTCAAGCGCGTCGCCGTGATGCAGCGAGGCGACGAAGTTGTCGCGCTCGGTGACCAGGTGATCGGCGAGCGGTTGCGCATCGGCGGCGGCGATCAACGTCTTGATGCGCGCCGTGGCGTTCGGCGAGATTTTGCCGAGCTCGTCGGCCCATGCAATCGCGCTGTCGCGCACCGTGCCCGGTTTCGCGAGACGGTTCACGACACCGAGTTCGGAGAGACGCCTGGCGCCAATGGGTTTTCCTTCTAGCAGCACTTCAGTGGCGAGCTGGCGGGGCAGCGCCTGCGCGAGGAACCATGAACCACCGCCATCCGGCGTGAGACCGACGCGCGCATACGACATGACGAACTTCGCATCGTCGGCCGCGACGAGCAGGTCGCACGCGAGCGCCAGCGAAAAACCGGCGCCGGCCGCGGCGCCTTCAACGGCCGCGATCACGGGCTTTGACGAGGAACGCAGCGCGCCGATCCATTCGCCCAGCATGTCGATGCTTTGCGCCTGCACAGAGGGATCTTTCGCGCGGTTCTCGAGCAGCCGGTTGAGGTTGCCTCCTGCGCAGAAGAACTGGTCTGCACCGGTGAGCACGATGGCGCGGACCGACGGGTCGCGCTCCGCGCTGTCCAGCGCTTCGATGCCCGCTGCGTACATGTCCGGATGCAAAGCATTGCGTGTACCGGGGTTCGATAGCGTGAGGACGAGTGTCGATTCGCTTTCGGCCGGGCGTGAGGTGAGCAGTTCGGCGCTCATGACTGGTTCTCCGTTTGTGCGTCGACTGCATCGGCGGCGTCGCTTTGCGTGAGCGACAGACCCAGTTGCGCACGCCGGGCGAGCCACGGCGACGGACGATAGCGCGGGTCGCCCAGTACGCTGAACATATTGCGCAGGATCGTGAGCAGCGTTCGTGCGCCGAGTGCGTCACCGAGCGCAAGCGGGCCGCGCGGATAGCCAAGGCCCAGTGTTACGGCAAGGTCGATGTCCTCGGGCGTGGCAATCTGCTTCTGCGCGATATCGCAGCCGATATTGACGATCGTCGCCACCACGCGTTGCGCCACGAAGCCGGTCGAATCGCGGACCATGGTAACGGGGATGCCGTCAGCGGCCAACAGCGCGTGCGCGGTGTCGCGAGCGGCGCGTGTAGTAGCCGGCGTCGTCATCAACGTGCGGCGTTGTGCGGCGACCAGCGGAAACAGTGCATCAACGGCGACGACGCGGCGTGCATCGAGCCCCTCGTCGACGGCGGCGGTGGTCGCGTCGTGACCAAACGGCGTCACGATGATGAGCGAGTCTGGGGCGGGCGTGTTGCCTTCATCGAGCGCCACGCCTGCCTTGGCGACGAGTTGCAGCACCGCCTCATGCGCTTCGGGGTAGCGCTTGCTGACCCACACGCGCTTTGGCAATTCGGTCGGTGCCGGCGCTTCCTCGGGCACTTGCAGCTTGCCGTCGTCGTAGCGATAAAAGCCTTCGCCCGTCTTGCGGCCGATCAGGCCACCCGCGAGGCGGGTACCGGTAATGGGCGACGGCGTGAAACGCGGTTCTTCATAGAACTGGTGATAGATCGACTCCATGACCGGATGCGAGACGTCGAGCGCGGTCAGGTCGAGCAGTTCGAACGGCCCCAGGCGAAAGCCGGCCTGCTCACGCATGATGCGGTCGATCTCGACAAAGCTGGCGACACCTTCGCCCGCTACGCGCAGGCCCTCGGTGTTCATGCCGCGGCCGGCGTGATTGACGATGAAGCCCGGCATATCCTTCGCGCGCACCGGCGTGTGACCCATGCGGCGCGCGAGGTCCATCAACGCGTCGCCGGCGGCGGGATCGCTGCGCAGGCCGTCGATCACTTCGACGACTTTCATCAGCGGCACCGGGTTGAAGAAGTGATAGCCGACCACCCGCGCTGGGTCGGTGCAACCGGCGGCAATCGCCGTGATCGACAGTGACGACGTATTCGACGCCAGCACGCAACGACCGCTGACGACAGTCTCGAGTTCGCGAAAGAGAGCGCGCTTCACGTCGAGCTTTTCGACGATCGCTTCGACCACCAGATCGCAATCCGCGAGATCGCCGATGGCTTGCGCACCGCTCACGCAGGCGAGTGCGGCAAGCGAGCGGGATTGCTCGAGCTTGCCTTTGGCGGTGAGCTTGGCGAAGGTGTCGGCGAGGTAGTCGCGCGCCGCGCCGACGGCGGCCGGATTGGTGTCGTACAGCCGTACCGTCAGGCCCGCCAGGGCGGCGATCTGCGCAATGCCGCGCCCCATTGCGCCTGTTCCAACAATACCGATAGTCGCGATGCTGTAATTGCGAGAGGTCATTGGATTGCTCGACTCCATGGGTATTTTAGAATAGCACGATCGTGCAATTTATTGGGTGGCTGATTCGATGACCCGATCGTTACAAGGAAGCGTTCTTCGGAGGTACCGTGACCGACGCGGCCAAAGGGCGTGGCCCCAACGGCTCGCATAGGTTAAGTGGCCCGGGCAGGGCAACTGCGCAGCCACGCACGCCGCAACTGCATGCGATGGCGCAGAACGTAGACTCGTTCGCGGCATCGCGGATGTCATCCTAAAGGCGCGCCAGCCGGTCGAGCGCCGTGGCGAGAGTGCTCTCCTGCTTGGCGAAGCAGAAGCGCACCACGCCCGATTCATGCGACTCGTGATAGAAGGCTGAGACCGGAATGGCTGCGACGCCGATTTCGCCCGTCAGCCATTGCGCGAACTCGGCTTCGGGCAGATCGCTGATGGCCGAGTAGTCGACGCACTGGAAGTACGTGCCGGTACAGGGCAGCAGCTTGAAGCGCGTGTTCGCCAGGCCGGCACGGAAGAAATCGCGCTTCTTCTGATAGAACGCGGGCAGTTCCAGATAGGGAGCCGGGTCGCGCATGTACTCCGCGAGTCCGACCTGCATGGGCGTATTCACCGTGAACACGTTGAACTGATGGACCTTGCGGAATTCGTCGGTGAGGGCGGCAGGTGCGGCGACATAGCCCACTTTCCAGCCCGTCACGTGATAAGTCTTGCCGAAACTCGACACCACAAAGCTGCGTTGCGCGAGTTCCGGATAACGGGCGACGCTCTCGTGCGGCGCGCCGTCGTACACCATGTGTTCGTACACTTCATCAGACAAAATCAGCACGTTGGTCCCGCGCACGATTTCTTCGAGCTTGCGCATGTCCTCGGCGCGCCATACCGTGCCGGTCGGATTGTGGGGCGTATTGATCAGCAGCAGACGGGTCTTCGGTGTGATCGCCGCGGCCAGCTTGTCGAACGGGATCCTGTACTCAGGCGCGTCCAGCGTGACGAACACCGGCTTGCCGCCCGCGAGTTCGATGGACGGCAGGTAGCTGTCGTAGGTCGGCTCGACCACGATGACTTCGTCCCCCGGGTGCACCGTGCAGAGGATCGCGGTCAGCAGGGCCTGGGTGGCGCCGGCCGTGACTGTGATCTCGCTGTTCGCGTCATAGCGGCGGCCGTACACACTGGCGATCTTGCCGGAGATGGCCTGGCGCAGCGGCGCGGCGCCCGCCATCGGCGGGTACTGGTTGTGGCCGTCGCGCATGGCGTTGGTCACCGCATCGACGATACGCGGATCGCAACTGAAGTCCGGGAAGCCCTGGCCCAGGTTCACGGCCCCTTTTTCCGCGGCGAGCGCGCTCATCACGGTGAAAATAGTGGTGCCCACGTTTGGCAGACGGGACGGAAACGACGGAGTCATCGGCGTATCGTGCGGTGCATTCATGGCGCTATAGGTGCTTAGGCGGTGGGCTGGAAGATGGGGTGAAGTTCGATTGTAGGTAATTGGGGCGCGGCGTGTGCATCAGGCGGGTGCGGGCTCCTTGGCTTGCAGCGCGCAGGCGGCAACGAACGGCGCCGGCTGGGCGATCTGGAAACCGAAATCACGGGCAATGCGGCGCGCGAGTTTCAGCACCGCGCGGTCCTTCGAGACCAGCCAGTCGGCCTTCACGGCGTACGCCAGTTCGAGGAATTTCTGGTCGTCGCGGTCCTTGCACTTCGGCAGCGGCCGCGCGTCTTCAGGGGGAATGGACGTGGGCCCGGAGGCCGGGTCGAGGAGTTGCGCGAGGCGCGCAACCGTGGCGAGTGCAGCCGCCTTGTCGATTTCGCGCCTGGCAAACTGAGGGTAATCGAGCACGTAGGTCAATTCCGCGAGACAGCGGGCGTCGATCAACGCCTGGACCGAACCGCTTTCAAGGGCGGCGCGGATAGGACGCGTGTGCGGATCGTCGAACACGAGGATGTCGATCCAGACGTTCGAATCGAGGACCACGCGCAGTGCGCGTGCGGCAGGGGAGGCGGGCATTCGTTACAATCTGGCTTTCGTCATTAATGCCAGGCACGGCGTGCCTGCAAGCCTCTATGATAATCGTTCTGTCGCCGGCGAAATCGCTCGACTACGAAACCCCTCCGCACGTCAAAAAGCACACGATCCCCGATTTTGTCGACGACGCTGCCGAATTGATCGGTGGATTGCGCCGTCTGTCGCCGCAGCAGATCAGTACGTTGATGGACATTTCCGATCCGCTCGCCCGGCTCAATTTCCAGCGCTATGCCGAGTGGTCGACCCGGTTCGACACCAGCAACGCGAAGCAGGCGGTACTCGCGTTCAACGGTGACGTCTACGAAGGGTTCGACGCGAAGACCCTGTCGTCAGCGGATCTGGACTTCGCGCAAAAGCACGTGCGCGTGTTGTCGGGGCTGTATGGACTGCTGCGCCCGCTCGATCTGCTGCAGCCTTACCGGCTCGAGATGGGGACGCGCTTTGCCAACGCACGCGGCAAGGATCTGTACGCGTTCTGGGGCGAACGCATCACGCAGGCCCTGAATGCGCAACTGAAGAAGAACGCCAGCGCGGCGCGGGTGCTGGTTAATTGCGCTTCGGGCGAATACTTTAAGTCCGTGAAGCCCAGGTTGCTGGACGCGCCGGTGATTACGCCCGTATTCGAGGACTGGAAGGGCGGACGCTACAAGATCATCAGCTTCCACGCCAAGCGCGCCCGCGGCCTGATGGCGCGCTTCGCAGTTGAGAACCGCCTCGATGGGCCGGAGCACCTCAAGGGCTTCGATGCCGAAGGTTATGCGTTCGACGCCGAGGCATCGAACGATTCGACTTACGTGTTCCGCCGCCGCATCGCCGAGTAAGCGAGCTAAGTGATCCAGGCGCGCCGCACCGACTGCAACTGGCCAACAAGCCGGGAAAACATCATGACACTATCCATTACGAGCAACTTCGACGCAGGTGCGATTGAAGTCCTGTCCTGCGAGCAGGCCGATAACATCCGTCTGCGCGTGCGCCGCGATAGCCACGCTGACTTCGCGCAATGGTTCTACTTTCGTCTCTCGGGTGCGCAGGGCGAGCGTTGCGTAATGACCTTCGAGAATGCCGCCGACTGCGCCTTCGCCGAAGGCTGGCGCAACTATCAGGCGGCGGCGAGCTACGACCGCGTGAACTGGTTCCGCGTGCCGACCTCGTACGACGGCCGCGTGCTGACGATCGACCATACGCCCGATTTCGACCGTGTCTACTACGCGTACTTCGAGCCATACGGCGAAGAGCGTCATTCGGAGTTTCTCGGCGCCGTGCAGCAGATGCCGCAGGCGACGCTGACTGAACTTGGCCTGACTGTCGAAGGCCGGCCAATGTCCTTGCTCACGCTCGGCGCGCCGCAAACTGGCGATACGCCAAAAAAGAAGATCTGGATCATCGCGCGCCAGCATCCGGGCGAGACCATGGCCGAATGGTTTGTCGAAGGGATGGTCAAGCGTCTGGCCGGCTGGGGCGATTGGGCGGGCGACCCGGTCGCGCGCAAGCTCTACGATCACGCGGTGTTTTATATCGTGCCGAACATGAATCCCGATGGCAGCGTGCACGGCAATCTGCGCACCAATGCGGCTGGCGCGAATCTGAATCGTGAGTGGATGGAGCCTGACGCGGCGCGCAGCCCGGAAGTGCTGCTGGTGCGCGACGCCATTCATGCGACCGGTTGCGATCTGTTCTTCGACATTCACGGCGATGAGGCGCTGCCGTACGTGTTCGTGGCGGGCTCGGAGATGCTGCCGGGCTTCACCGAGCGCCAGGGCGAGGAGCAGAAAGCCTTTATCGAAGCGTTCAAGCATGCGAGCCCGGACTTCCAGGACAAATACGGTTACGCGGCGAGCAAGTACCGTGAAGATGCGCTGAAGCTCGCGTCGAAGTACATCGGCAACAAATTTGGTTGCCTCTCGCTGACGCTGGAGATGCCGTTCAAGGACAACGCGAATCTGCCGGACGAGCGGGTGGGCTGGAACGGGGAGCGTAGCGCGTCGCTCGGTGCGGCGATGCTGCAGGCGATCCTGCGCCACGTCGAGACGTTCGCTTAGCGGGGACTGGAACGAGGCGCGGCGGCAGGTTGCCGCTACTGCCGGTATCCATCGCAACACATCGCAACAAAAAGCGAGGCATGCGCGTTGAGCGTATGCCTCGTTTTGTTTTTGGCCGGGCGCTGCAACTGCGCGCTCGAGCGCTAGCGCGTCATTGCGTCTTCTTGACCGACGCTTTCTTGCTGCTCGACTTGCTCGACGATTTCTTCGTCGACGACTTGTTGCCGGTTGGGTGCTTACCCTTGCCGCCTTTGTGTTTGCCGGAAGGCTTCGTCACGCTCGGTCTGGCCGGGGGCACCGGATCGTTCCAGCTGAACGCAAGCATCTGGTTGCCCACGTAGCCGCAGCGGAATTTCAGAGCGGCCGGATCGCTATCACCATTCTGGCGGATGCCGAGGCCTTCCACTGTAACGATGCTGTCGACCTTGACGCGCTGTTTGCCTTCGTCGAACGAATCATTCCACGGCGTGACCGAGGCATGGGCGCTATCGAATGAGCTAGGCGGGAATTCGACGTGGTCGAAAGCACTGGAGGTGCTGGCGACAAAATTGCCATGCGCAGCGCAGTCCGCTACGAGCGGATCGGCGTGCATGTCATTGACGAATTTATTGACGAGTTCGTTGTGCTGTTCGAGCTGATCGGCGAATGCGGGAGCGGAGCATATCAGCGAGATACTCGCTGCACATGCCGCTAACCGGCCGACCACCCGCAGCAATCGGCGCGGTACGTTAGTGCGATCCATCTAGTTCGGTAAGCGCTATTGAGACGACAGGCACGTAAGATGCATGACGACTGGAATGAGTTCAATCCTGACACAATTTTTCTGCCTTGTCGTGGTACGCAGTCTCGAATCGAGCATGCGTGACAGCGGCTGATCGCCGCGGTGCAGAAAGCAGCATCCGATGCATCATCAGCGCTTTGAGCGCTGCAGCACTGAGTCAGATGCGCGGACCGCCTAGCCGATAGCGACGTACATCGTACGTTGTGACCCACGCAGGCCGGTAGACGGCGATCAGGGCTGTAGACATCCCCGTGAACCAGGCTTCGCCGGTAGCAAGCAGAAAGACGCTGAACGCGTAGCCAACGGGCACAACGGCCAGTGAGCCACCGGAGATCGCGATGTGGGTGCCTACCGCGGCGCCGGCTGTCAGCGCGACCGCAATGGCAGGCGACACGAAGCCCTGGCCAAAGATAAACATGAACAGGTTGCGCGGTAGCCACGCAATACAGGCGCGCTGCAGCAATGCCGAAATGCCTACGGGCAATGCGCCGTAGATAACGAACGTGAGCGCGATGCCTTGCCATGGAGCATCGAAGACGACCGCCGCAAGCCCGGTGACCGCGGCCATTGCGACGAGCGCCAGCGCCCAGTCAAACAGCGTGACGACCAGTGTCGCACCAAGCAGATGCATCACGGTGCCGTCGTCGAGCCACGCGTTGCTGGCCCATAGCACCGATACGGCAACGATGATGGCGAGCCAGACATGTTGAAGCGTCGCGTCTTGTAGTCGTTTGAAAGGATTTTTCCACAGCGCGAGCGCGAGCAGCAGCGCGGTGGCGATCCAGCCACCGACAGCGACCCATAGCGGAAGCGGTGTATAGAGGAAACCCATACATCTCATATTACTCGTTGGACGGAAAAAGGTGTGAGCGGATTCCATGCCAGGAGCGACGAAGTAATGGATTTCATGCCTAAGATCAAGCCCCGTTGGCAGGGGCCGACGCGCCATTGGACAGGGCGGCCCGGTCAGCTCGATTCTTCCGAACCCGGATCGCCAAATGGAACGGTGGGTTCGGCTGCCATTGGCACATTCTCCGTGGTGTCGTTCGCCGGCAACGGGTATTTGAACGACGGCGGGTTGCGGGGACGCAACGGGACAGCCCCGGGCTGGCCCATGACCGGTCGCGGGGTGCTCTCATGGTCGCTGCGCAGCACTTCCAGATGGGCCGACATCCAGCCGTTGTAGAGCGCCACTGCGGCCGCCCGATTGGGGGCGCCGAGTTGCTGGAAGATGCTCGCCAGATGGATCTTGACGGTGCCCTCGCTGATCCCGAGCGTGCGCGCGATCATCTTGTTGGTGCTGCCCATGTGGACGCAACGCATGATCTGCTCCTGCCGCGGCGACAGGCCACTCGCGAGCCGCGTGCGCCGGGGTGGCGGCTTGGCCGAGACGTCGGGTTGGCGAGGCGCGGGTTCGGACTGCGGCGGTGGCGGGAGGGCCAGCGCGCCCGCCGGGACGTAGTGGCCGCCGAGCAGCACGATCTCGAGAGCCCGCACAATCAGGCGCGGATCGGTGTCCCGGAGAACCACCCCGAGCACGCCTTTATCCAGCAGATTGCGCACGCATTTGGGCGAGGTATCGTCGGTCAGCACGGCCACCCGCAGGCCGGGGTGCTCGGCCAGCAGCCGTCGGATTTCCATGGCGGACATCCAGTCCTGCCAGTCGATGACCAGCAGATCGGGCAGTTGCCGGCGCAACGCGCGGTCAACCTGGCGCCAGTCCTGTGCTTCGCTGAAACGTGCCTGACGGTCGATTTGCCGCAACAGCGCCTTGAGCCCGTCGCGTCGTTCCGCGTCGGAGTTGAATACCGAGAAACGCATGCCATGCCTCCAGATGAATCGGTCGGGGTGGCGCGATGCTCGCAAACGGCAGATGAGGCCGGTTGCATTGCGATGCGCCACCGGGCTAATGATGACAAATTCCGTGCGCCTTGACGGCCTGGCCGGAAGGCATAGGATGTTTGGCATAGTCGGCGCCCCCGCAAAAGCGAACGGCCCGATCAGCGTAAGCCGATTGGGCCGTTCGGTTCCGGCCGGTCCGCTCGTCGGGCACCGCCCGGGGTGGGGGCTCGAGGGCAGACAGCGGCGGGTTGCGTCAGTGGAAATGAGGTTGCGCGGGTTCGGCGTCTTCCGGCATCTCGGCATGCACGATTTCGCCGAGCGGGTCGGCGTACAACGGCACCCCGCAGTCATCGCAATATTCGGGCTCGAAGCGGCCCGCATGACGACGTATGTCGGTCACACCGGTTTCCTTCAGTAGGGCGACGATCTCTTCGAGCGGGCCGTTGGAGGTGGCGGCTTCTTGCGGTTCCTCGTCGATGCCGGACTCACCGTTTTCGCGACCGTACAACGGCCAGACGACGCCATAGATCACATCGTTGCTGCCACGGCGCGTGAAACCGACGCGATATTCGTCGATCCGGCGCTCGCCGAAGCCCGCGACCACGGCGCGCAGATCGGCCGGCGCCGCGCTGATGGTGTCGAACAGGTAGCGCACGGCGGTGCGCACGGTGTGCGGGCGCACGCGTTCGTCGGCGTCGCGGCAAGCTGAGTAGTAGGCGTCCGGCAGCAGACACTCGAATTCGCAGCCGGGCAATGCCAGAGACAGATTTGCGCCGCCTTGCGTGGCCCATTGTTCGAGGCATTGGCCGCGTTCGATGCGATTGCCATGTTCCTCTTCCTGCCAGCGGAACACTGGCGCACCGACGGGCGCCACGACCACGGCCAGCAGGAAGCGCGGATCGGCCAGAATCGGTGAGGTCTCCGGCAGTTCGCCGAAGTTGATTTTCGCGGCGCCCCCGCCGAGTGCCGCCTGCGTGAGCTGCTGCGCGATGCGCCACGTTTCGACGTGGTGGCGTGGCAACTGGTCGATACTGTACAGGAACGGCGCCATTGCCACGCGGGTGCCGGCGGCGAGCACGTGAGCCTGCAGATGAGCGCGCAGCGCGTCCGCCGCGTCGCTCTTCAGCGGGCCCGACGGGATCGCGTAGCGCGTCCAGGCGAGCACGGGAGCCGCGATCAGCAACGCTTCATGCGGCACGCCGTCGTGCTCGGCGATGAACGATTCGCTATGCGTTTCCGCCATGTCGGCGAGCGCACCGTAGGCGTCCGGATGATTCTGCTGAAGATGGTCGAGCGCGGCGTCCAGGGTTGTCTGGTTGGCGTTGCGAACGATCTTGGCTAGCAGCGCATCGAGCTTCGCTTCCCAGAAGCGGTCCTCGGTGCGGCTGCCCGACGCGAATAGCGCGAGCGAAAGACCGACGAGCTTGTCGGCATCGGGGGGGAGACGTTTGGCGATTCGCGAGCGCATAAATCCAGGAGTGGGGTGCACAGAACCGTATATTCTAGTCTTTTCTGTGCCGTCCTATCATTTGCGCGCAATGCTGGATGGATCGGGGTGCGTGAGGGAGGGCGCAGGCGTGGTCGCAGGGGAGCTTTGACTGCGCATTCCGTTCACCTGTCGGGTTGACCGGTGCAGGTTGTTGACACAAGGTAACGACTGTTGCGCGGCGGACT